>JABLTL010198565.1_pt1 | contig 64489 bp, 61 predicted proteins | sample 7160151 | NCBI WGS metagenome assembly JABLTL01 (sample SAMN14651223, study PRJNA627086) | human gut metagenome | isolation source: feces | host: Homo sapiens | reverse complement strand
GGCTCTTTAGATGGATATAAGTGTTCTTCAAAGACTGTTAGTACTCCCGAAGCTATTTACTGTACTTTTGATGGAAATATGGTACAAGGTGCTGAATATGTAAATGGTCAATACACTTATAAATATAAACAACATGGTTATATTATTCAAAATAATCCAGGAGCATTAGCTTGGACAAACATGGATACTGATGGCTGGGGAGTAATGCTTACTAATAGAATAAGTACTGAGGCCGTAAATAGTAAAGTTTGTACTTATATAAATAATAAACCAATAGTTGATATGTCAAATATGTTTTATAGAAGTAGTGCGACTGCTTTAGATTTAAGTAGTTTTGATACTAGAAATGTAACTAATATGGCAGCTATGTTTTCTAGCAGTCAAGCAACAACACTGGATTTAAGTAGTTTTGATACAAGTAATGTTATAAATATGGGGGATATGTTCTATCATTGTTCTAATCTTAGAACTATATATGCAAGTGATAGTTTTGTAACTAATAATGTTACGAATAGTAGTAATATGTTTAATAGTTCTCCTAAATTGGTTGGCGGAGCTGGAACTATATATGATAGTACTAAGACTGATAAAACATATGCAAGAATAGATGACGGATCTAGTAATTCTGGATATTTTACAAAAAAATAATAATAAGCTATGTTAGTTCATAACATAGCTTTTTAAATATATAAAATATGGTTATTTATAATTGAATTTAGTTATTAAAAATGTTATATTTATATTAGTAAAAGTAGGTGGCTAGTATGGGTATGTCTGATAAATTATTTGGTAATTATACTAATCAAAATAAAAATAGAATTAAACGTATAGTTGAGAGAATTGATAGTAGTAGTATAAAAGACAAATATGCATCTTTAAGTGATGAGGAGTTAAAAGCTATGACTGCTAAATTTAAAGAAGAATTGAAAAGAGGTAAAACACTTGATGATGTTCTTGTTGATGCTTTAGCTGTTTGTCGTGAAGTTACTAAAAGACAACTTGGAATGTTTCATTATAATGTTCAAATAGAAGCTGCTGTTGCGATGCATGATAATGCTATTGCTGAAATGAAAACTGGAGAAGGAAAGACTTTAGTGCAAATATTATCTGCATATTTAAATGCTTTAGAAGGAAAAGGTGTACATGTTATTACATCTAATGATTATTTAGCTGGAAGAGATATGGATCAAAATATAAAGGTTTTTGAGGCTTTGGGTTTATCTTGTGGAAATGTTCTTCCTAAAGCTAAAATGAGTACTAAAAATAGAAGAGCAGTGTATGACTGTGATATAGTTTATGGAACTGCATCTACTATTGCATTTGATTATTTAGCTGATAATAGAGTAATGAATCCTAATGATAGAGTTAATAGAAAAGGATTTAATTACGCTATAATAGATGAAGTTGATAGTATTTTACTTGATGATGGTATTACTCCACTTATAAGTGCTGAAACTTTAAAACCAGGAGATGGTGAACCGTCAGATAAATACACTAGTATATATAAATGGGCTTGTGATTTTGTAGAAGATAATGGTATTACATGCAAAGGATATGATAAAGAAAGTTATTATGATTCTCATAAAGATGAAATGATAGCTAAAGAAAAAGAAAATGATGGTAAAACTGCAGATGCTGTAGTTTTTCATGATAATGTTAATGCTATTATTAGGCCTAAACTTGAAAGTGAAATAATTAAGAATTTATGGCCTGGTAAAAAATGGGAAGATTTAACTCCTGAAGAACAAGGAGAGTATCATTTAAGAAGTGAAGCTGTAAGATGCTATTTGCTTGCTAAATTTCATTATAAGAGTGGTACTCATTATAGTGTTAGACCTAATAAAAATGGTGAAAGAGATAAAAATGGTCTTCCTAAGTATGATGTTGAAATAATTGGTGAGAATACTGGTAGAATACTTCAAGGAAGAAGATTTATGAATGGTATTCATGAATGTTTAGAAGCTAAAGAAGCTAGAATTGCTAGAACGGAAGGAAGAAAATATAGTGTAGATATTAAAGAACCTACAGTAACAACTGCGATGTGTACATATCCTGATTTCTTTGGACTATATAAAAGTGGAGTATGCGGTATGACTGGAACTAGTAATGAAGAAGATTTTATGGATATATATGGTCTTCCAACTTATAGTGTTCCTAGTAGAAAAACAAATATTAGAAGAGATATGCCTGATGAAGTGTATGCAACTAAAAAGGCAAAATATAAAGCTATAGTTGATGAAGTAATTAAATGTCAAGAAACATTACAACCTGTATTGATAGGTGTTACTAGTGTCGAAGAAAGTATGCTTGTTTCTAAACTATTAGCTGAGCAAGGAATTAGACATTCGGTTTTAAATGCTGAACAAGATGCGAATGAAAATGGTATTATTAAAAATGCTGGCCAACTTGGTAGAGTAACAATAGCAACAAATATGGCTGGACGTGGTACTGATATTAAATTAGGTGAAGGTGTACGTGAAGTTGGTGGTTTGTATGTTATTGGTACCACTAGAAATAGAAGCGAAAGAGTTGATAACCAATTAAAGGGTAGAGCTGGTAGACAAGGAGATCCGGGCCAAACAAAATTCTATGCATCACTTGAAGATGAGTTTGTTCGTAAACGTGCTGGAGAAAGTCTTATTAAATGTATGTCTAAATATTATAATAAAGCAAAAATAACTGTTAAAAAAGTTATTAACTTAGTTGTTGGCTGTCAAAAGAGTCAAGAAGCTGAAGATAAGAAATCTAGAATAATAGGTGAAAAATATAATAGTGTTCTTACTACTCAAAAGAATGGTGTATATGAATACAGAAATAAAATACTTGATTCTGATAGTGTTATGCCACTTTTAGACGATTCAGTTGAAAGATATATAGATGATTTATTTGATAGAAGTAGTGAAGAAGATATTCAAGTTAAAATAGGGCATTTAGTGGATTTAGAAAAGTATAGAGATATAAGAAAAAAGAAAGAAATGAAAAGTGCGATTAGTGCAGACATAAAACATAAATTGCATGCAGTTAAAGCTACTCCTGAATATGAAAAAAGCATGAAAACAAAAATGTTAAAAATACTTGATGATTATTGGATATCTCAAATGGGATATTTAGAAGATATGAAAAAAGGCTCAGGATTATCTGCTTATGCTGAAAAAGACCCATATGAAGAATATAGAAGAAGTGCTACTATTCAATTTGCTGATATGATAAGTTATGTTAGAAATGAAATGTTAACGTATGCATTAAATCCAAGTTTAAAATATGGTGAATATCAAGTTCCAGAAATTGATTATAGTGAAAGTGAGATGATTAGATTATGAAAATAATATTTAATATATTTAGAGGATTAATAATAGCATATTTAATTGTTCTTACTTTCTTATTTGTTGTTTTATATGTTAAAAAAAATTCTTATCATGAAGATTATCTTGAGGTAAATGGGTATTCATATTATAAAGTTGATAATGCCACTTTAGAACCTGATATTCGTAAAAATAATATAGTTATACTTAAAGATAGTGAAGATATTGAAGTTGGAGACTATGTTACTTTTTTAGAAGGTGAAAAGAAAGAAGTAGTACTTAGAAAAGTTGTTGAAAGAAATGAATATAGACTAGTTGTTGATATAACAAATAATTATGAAAATAAAGACTATAAAAATGAAATAAATATTGATGATGTTAAAGCAAAAATGATTTATAACAATAATACTTTTAGTTCTGTTATGAATATATTATTAAATCCAGTGGTCTTAGTTATATTATTATTTCTTGGCACTATTTTTCCAGAATTTGTATTTAATAAGTAGGTGAAGAAGTGAGTAAGAATATTATAAAATTATCTTTACTCTTTTCTTTTTTATTAGTTATTATTTTACTTTTTAATGAGAGGAATGACTCGTTAGCTTTATTAGAAGTTTCAAGTAAAAATGATGTAGTTCTTAAAAAAGATGTAGATTTAATTAGTAATTCTAAGAATAATAAAGATATTAGAAATAATACTAAAGTATTACAAAGTGCTATGAATAAAGTTTCTGCTTTAGGTGGTGGAACTGTTTATTTACCTAGTGGGACTTATTATTTTAAGCAAGGCGGTACAAGTAATAGAAAAGAAAAGTTTGTTATTAAGTGCAAAGATAATGTTAAATTAAAAGGTAATGGTGTAAAAGGAAGCAGTGCTACTATTTTAAAACCTTTATATAGCAATACCAGTTCTTCAGTAAGCGGTGGACTTGATATGTTTTATTTTAATAATTATAGTGAGACTGGTTTTAAATATAAAGATAACGATAGATTTAGTATTACTTATACTGATATGGATGGGAAATCTCAAACTCTAACTAATCAAAAAATATATTTGGATAATGCAGATTTTGAAGATTTTATAGTGGATGGAAATGATGCGCATAATAAATATAATTATGATACAAGTGGAAAAGGTTTTATGATTAATTTATTTCGCGATTCTGATTGGAATAATGTTGTTGTTATGAATACTGATGCTACTGGATTTGGAATGGATTGTCCAATTAATTCTACTGTGACAAATTGTGTCGCTATTAATTGTGGTAAAGCAGCTTCTGAATCAGATGGTGGTGCTTCTGGTTTTGGTATTGGTACGGGATACTCTAATAACGAATATATGATTATTAAGAATTCATATTCTTTTAATAATAAGAAATTTGGTTTCTTTTTTGAACATCAAGGAAGATTTACAAATTCTAATCATTATCCTGCGACTACATCAAAAGGGTTTGTTGTTTCTAATTCTGTTGCCGGTGGTAATTATGCAGACTTTGGTGGTTTAAAAGCACACAATGTTACATTTGAAGGATCTTCAGGAGTTACAGGTACTAGTAGTTATACAATTCCATTAACTGGAAATTCTATTTCAATTAAGAAGAGAGGGCCTGGTATTTCATTTGATTATTATTCTGTTAATTCTTCAGTAGTTAATATGAATATTAAAAATAATTTTACTGATAGTTCTAGAAGTGAAGTATTATGGGCTTTAAATAAAGGTATTACTAATGGTAGTTCTTTAACCACATTTTTACCCGATAGTTATTTAACGAGAATTGAAGCTGTATTATTATTATATAGATTATCTTTAATGCCTAATGGTATATTTGAAACTTGTTCTTATAATGATGGTACAAATTGTAATTTATCAAATCAAATAGCTAGTTATAAGAAAACTATTAATAATATTGGTTTTACTGATTTAACGAGTGGTAATAAGTATAATTATAATTTAGATGCAGTTTATTGGGCTTATAAAGCTGGTGTTGTTAGTAAGGATACTGCGTTTAATCCAACTAACATTTGCACAAGAGCTCAGTTTATTACGATGTTATATAGACTTGCTGGAAGTCCAAATGTAAGTGTTAATAATTCATTTAGTGATGTTCCTTCTAACTCTTGGTATAGTAAGGCTGTTAGTTGGGCTGTGAGCACTGGCATTACTAATGGAACTTCTAGTACAACATTTTCTCCTAATAATTCAGTTACAAGAGAACAAGCTATAATATTTATGTATAGATTTAATAATAGAAAAAATGTTAGTTATAAAATCACATATAATTTAATGGGTGGAAGAGCTAAAACAAATCCATCAAGTTATACATCAGGTAATTCATTTAAACTTAATAATCCTACTAAAAATGGATATATATTTAAAGGTTGGACTGGAAGTAATGGAAGTAGTCCTAGTACATCTACTAGTGTATCCTCTTCTAGCACTGGCTCTTTAATATTCACCGCTAATTTTGAAAAAACTAAATATTCGATTACATATAAATTAGATGGAGGTAAGTTTAGTTCAAATCCTAGAACATATTATTATATAGATTCTACTGATTATGAATTATTGACTCCTTATAAAGATGGTTATATATTCCTAGGTTGGACTGGAAGTAATGGTTCTAAACCATCACAAAATGTGAAGATTTCTAGAGGTAAGACAGGAAATTTAACATATACTGCTAATTATAAAAAGATAAGTTCTGGTGGTAATACTCCTAGTGAACCAACTAATCCAAGTAATCCAACTAATCCAAGTAATCCAACAAAACCAACTCCAACAGAGCCCACTAAACCAAGTAATCCTGGGGCAGACAATAAAAAGACATTAAGCAGTATTTCAGTCAAAACTAAGCCGAATAAATTAACATATTTTGAGGGTGAAAAAATCAATACTAAAGGTATGACTTTGAATCTTACATATAATGATAGTTCTACTAAAACTATTAGTTGTTGTTTTTCAATTAGTCCTAATACTGCTACTAATGTTGGAAAACAACACATTAAGGTTACTTATGAAAATAAAACAACTTCTTTTGATATAGAAGTTAAAAAAGTTTCAGTAAGTAAAATTACAATAAAGAGCCTTCCATATAGAACTACTTATTATGTTGGTGAAAAGTTTTCTTCTAAAGGATTAAGTATCAATTTAGTTAAAAATAATAGCTATATTGATACTCTGACTACAGGATTTAATTTATCCCTTAAAGATGATACAGTTCTTAATAAAGAAGGTAAGACTACTGTTACTATAAAATATCAAAATTTTAGTACTTCTTTTAGTATAAATGTTATTTCAAAAAAGCAATCTGGTTTAGTATTAAAATCTAGACCTATTAAAACTAATTATTTAGTTGGCGAAGGTATTAGTTATAATGGATTAGAACTTGAATATATAGAAAAAGGAAAAATAATTAATGTATCTTCTAAGTATAAAGCATCTATAGCGGAAGGAACTATATTAAATAATATTGGTTCTAAAACAATAAAAATAACTTATAATAATAAATTAGTTAGTTTTGATATTAATGTGCGTGAAGTGAAAGATATTTCTATTAAAGAAGATACTTTAAAACTGAAATATGATATAAAAGAAGCACTTAATTTAGATAATTTGATTCTTAATGTTTCTTATACTGATGGAACATTTGAAGAAATTACTTCTGGATATTTTAGTTCATTAAAGAATGGTTCGATACTTGAAAAAAATAATAATAGAATTATATTTAAATACGGTGGAAAAGAGGTTACTGCAAATATTGTGGTAGGTGAAGATAAAGCTAATAAGGACAATAAATTTAATTATAATTTAATATTTATACCTGTATTTATTGTAATTGTTATAATAGTTCTTATATATGTGGTTAAGCCTAAAAGTTATTACTAGTTAATAACTTTTTATTTACACTTATAAAATATTTATCAAAGCCAGTATTTGCCTAGAAAGATTACTATCTATAAAGCAAAAACAAATTGTTACTTAGGTGGTGACATATTATTCAAGAATATAATAAACACTTGGAGCTGAAAATGAATTAACTTCTATAATAACTAGTTTATATACAGTAAAAAATAATATAAATGAAAATACATTCTACTATACATTAGGAAATAAATAAATTTAAAAGTCTCTAGTAAATCTAGAGTTTTTTTGTCATAAAAAATAATTTATTTCATATTTATTACTAAATGCTAGAAAGAAGGTAAATATGGATAAATCAGAAATTATAAAGAGTTTGGGTAAAAAAGGGAATGGTGAAATATACTTAGGAGTAGTAGGTGCTGTTCGTACAGGAAAAAGTACTTTTATTAAAAAATGTATTGAAAATTTGATTCTTCCATATATCGATGATGAAGTAGAAAAGAAAAGATGTATGGATGAAATACCTCAAACTGCTCAAGGTAAAACTATTATGACAATAGAGCCTAAATTTGTTCCTAGTAGTGGAGCTAATATTAATATTGATGGATTAGTTACTAATGTTAAATTAGTTGATTGTGTTGGATTTGTAACACCTAATTCTCTTGGATATGAAGATGAACTTGGAAATCCTCGTATGGTTAAAACTCCTTGGTTTAGTGAAGAACTTCCATTTGTTGAAGCAGCTGAGATTGGAACTGAGAAAGTTATTAAAGATCATGCTACTATAGGTATAGTGGTAACTACCGATGGAAGTATATTAGACTTACCTAGAAGTAATTATGTACAAGCTGAAGATAAAGTTATAACAGAATTAAAAAGTATTAATAAACCATTTATAGTTATTATGAATAGTGTTCATCCAATGGCTAATGAAACTATAAGTATGAGTGAGGCTTTAAAAGAAAAATATGGTGTACCAGTAATTCCAATATGTGTTGAAAATATGACTGAAAGAGATATTACTGAAATATTAAAAGAAGCTTTATATGAGTTTCCAGTTGATCATATTGAATTTAATATACCAGATTGGGTAGGTGTATTAAAGAGTGAACATCCTTTAAAGCAAAAATTTATAGAAAAAATGAAAGGTTCCATTGTTAACGTTGATAAATTAAGAGATGTTGAAAATATAAATTTAAATTTAGAAGATAATAGTGAAATTACAAAAGCATATATTTCTAAACTTGATACTGAAAACTCTGAAGTAACTATTACTATGGAAGCAAGTGATGAACTATTTAATGAGATACTTAAGAGTGTAGTTGGAACGTCAGTTAATAGTAAAGGTGACTTATTAAAAGTATTTCAAGATGTTAGTGAAGGAAGAAGCGAATATGAAAGCATAAAGGGTGCTTTAAAGCAAGTATATCAAACTGGATATGGTATAGTTCTTCCTAGAGTTACTGATATGAAACTAGATAAACCTGAAATTATAAAACAGGGTGGTAGATTTGGAATTAAGCTTAAAGCTAAAGCGTCAAGTGTACATATGATAAAGATAGATGTTGAAAGTAGCTTTGAACCAATTATTGGAAGTGAAATACAAAGTAAAGAATTAATAGATTATATAATGAAAGATAAAGATGATCCAGAAAAAATATGGAAAAGTGAAATATTTGGAAGAAGTCTTAATGAGATAGTGCAAGAAGGTATACAAGCTAAGTTATCATTACTTCCGGATGCAGCTAAATATAAATTATCTCAAACTATAACTAAGATGGTTAATAAAGGAAGTAATAACTTAATAGCTATAGTATTATGACACTCATAAGAGTGTTTTTAATTTGCATATATTTTATTTAATAAATTTGGTATAATGGTTAATATAAGGAGATAAAAATATGAATGAAAGTAATAATTTAAATAACAATCAAGATAATAGTTTAAATAGTGTAGAATCTACTTTACCTCAAGGTGGTGCAACTAATACACCAATAACGACACCTGAAGCACCAGTGTTAACACCTGTGGTTGAGACAACAAATACACCTCCAGCTGCACCTGAAGTTTCTCAAACTATTACTGAGGCGCCTATTATGCAAGGAAGTAATAATGAAGTAGCACAAACTCCTATTGAAAATGTTATGCCTCAAACGCTTATTAATGAAACTAAAAATGAAAATGTAAATCAAACAAAGCCTAAAAAGAAACATAATTTTTTAAGATCATTTTTTAGTTTATTAATCACACTTGTATTCTTTGCATGGATTTGCATTCTAGGTTATGATTTTTATAACATTACTAATAAAAATGAACCAAAATTTTGTATAGAAAGGGGAACTATAAAAAATGATAATGGAAGTGTTCAATGGTGTTTAGGTGCTGGATATAAAACATATCATTATGACTATGGTGATTATGAAGCTTATGAATTTGGGCCTTTTTGGCAAGAAGCTAAAACTTTAGAAGAAATTAAAAATAAATAATTTCTTCTTTTTTAAAGTGTTTTAATCATATATCTCCTAAAATATAATTAGGAGGTATATATGTATAAATATATTAAAGCTTATGAACTAGGTTTTATAGAAGGTATAAAAGATGCTTTAAAAGAAGAAAATAAAACATTTAAAAAAATAAATGAATTAGATATTATGTCAAAACTTTATGATGTAGGTTATATTTCTGGTTATATAAAATGTATAAATTATCTTAAAAACAATCTTTAAAATATTTAAATTATAGTGTATAATGATATTATAATCGAGGTGAATAGATGAAAAACGGTTTTACATTAGTTGAATTATTAGTAGTTATTGTAATTACTGTTACAGTTAGTGCAGGATCTGCGATGCTTTTTGGCAAAAGTAATGCTGATACTAATGAAGAAGATCTAAGAGGTAAATATCGTGAGATGCAAAGAGCTGCGATTATATATACTGATTTAAATGATAGTTGGAGAAATGCATTAAATGAGAATGGAGAAGTTAGTGTTAAATTAGGTGAACTTCAAGGTACTAATTTTGTTTCTAAGAATTTTTCTAATACAGTTACAAAAGAAGTTTTTCCAAGAAATTATATTATAAAATTATATATTGCTTCTTCTGGAGATAATCAATATTTAGATTCATGTGTTGTTAGATATTCTGGAGGACAAGAAATTTGTATTGCAAATAGTAGAGGATATAATTGTGGCTGTTGTGATAGCCCAATATCTTCATTTAATAAAGCATGTAATAATTAGATAGAGGATGATATAATGAAAATTAAGAAAAAGTATTTAATTTTAATGGTTTTAACTTTACTAGTTAGTGTAGGAACATTTACATATGCTTATTTTGCGGGTACTATATTAAATGATGGGGTTAATACTACTAAAGTGACGACTGGTAGCATTAATATTAATATATCGGATACTAGTGTTGTTGCTACTGATGTTAAACCTTTAATAACAGAATTAGGTACTAGTGAAAATAGTAACCAATTTATTTATGAACAAGCATCTTTTGTTAAAAAGTTTACTATTAGTAATGACACTGATTCATTGAATGTATGTACTGGTTTATATTTAAAAATTAATAGTATTGATTCACCACTTGTAAGTCAATATTTTAGATATAAAATTGTTCAAGATGATACTGGAACTTCTATAGAAGGCGACTTTAGTAATGCTAGTACACAAGAAGATACATTTTTAGGTTCTTTATATTTCTTTAGAAGTGGAGAATCTAAATCATATACTATGTATATATGGATAGAGTATGCTGATAGTGTTGCTCAAACTAGTATGTTAAATAAAACTATGAATGCAACTTTATATGTTAAAGCAGTTGATTGTAAGTTAAAAGAGAATTGTGATACTAGAACTACTTATAGTATTAATTATAAATTAAATGGTGGTAGTGGTTGCTATAAGACTTCTATTAATGCAAATAGTACATTAGGTTCTATTTGTGAACCATATAGAGATGGATACAATTTTGTTGGTTGGTATAGTGATGCAAAATTATCAACTGAGGCTAATGTGAGCAGTTCTAGGGTTATTAGTAGTGATGTTATGTTCTATGCTAAGTGGCAAAAAGATAGTTCCGGTGGTTCAACTACTACAATGGAAGCTCCAACGTTAACTTGTGTTATTGGAAAAATAAGTCAGACTGCTGAAGTTTATTTTAATATGGTTTCAATTAATGCTAATTTGAGTGTTCAAACTGGTAGTACTACTAAATATTGTATTAGTTCTTCTAATGATAATTCAACTTGTAAATGGGTTAATTATAGAACTGGTGTAATAGGTAATAATCCAAATACTGCAAATTTCCAATTACCTACAACTAGAAATTATTATGGATGGATAAAAGATGGAGATGTTATATCTAAAGTAGGTAGCGTTACTTGTCCTGTTGATACTGTATCTGGTGGTAGTGGTACTACTGATATGTAGAAGCTTTTATAGCTTCTTTTAATTTATACAAAAATTTGTTTGTAAAATATTGACTTTTTAAAATAAATTCATTATATTATTACTTGTGTATTAGTATATGAACAAATGTTTATGTTAATAATATAATGAGGTGGAACAATGGATAAGATAGTTATAAAGAATGCTCGTGAAAATAATTTAAAAAATATAAATTTAGAACTTCCTAAAAATAAATTAATAGTTATGACTGGTGTATCTGGAAGTGGTAAGAGTAGTCTTGCTTTTGATACTATATATGCTGAAGGTCAAAGACGTTATGTTGAGAGCCTTAGTGCTTATGCTCGACAATTTTTAGGAAATATGAATAAACCAGAAGTTGATTCTATTGAAGGGCTTAGTCCAAGTATTAGTATTGACCAAAAATCTACTAATAAGAATCCTAGAAGTACAGTTGGTACTATTACAGAAATTTATGATTATTTAAGACTTTTGTTTGCTCGTGTTGGCACTCCTTATTGTCCTAAACATAATATTCCAGTAACGGAACAAAGCATAGAAGAAATGACTAATAAAGTTCTTGAATATGAAGTTGGCACTAGAATAGAAATAATGGCACCTGTTGTTCATGGTGAAAAAGGAACTCAAAAAGATTTATTAGAAGAACTAAGAAAAGAAGGATTTGTAAGAGCTAGAATAGATGGAGATGCTAAAGATTTAAATGATGATATAGTTCTTGAAAAGAATAATAAACATAATATTGATGTTATAATTGATAGAATTGTTATTAAGGAAGACTCTAGAAGTAGAATATTTGAAGGAATAGAAACTGCTACTAAAATGGCTAATGGTAAAGTAGTAATAAATATACTAGGGGACAAAGAAATAGTAATGAGTGAAAATTATGCTTGTCCTTTATGTGATTTTAGTATTCCCGAACTTGAACCTAGATTATTTTCATTTAATAGTCCATATGGTGCTTGTCCTGTTTGTAAGGGACTTGGAGTTAATTTACATATAGATGAAGATATATTGATTCCTGATAAGAGTTTATCTATTATGGATGGAGCGGTTGCATCTTTTCAAAGTGGTGAAACATTAAATATAGCATTTAAAAAGCTTGCATTAGTAGCTAAACACTATAATATTGATCTTTATAAGCCTGTTAAGGATTTAACTCGTGAAGAACTTAATATTATATTATATAGAAGTCCTGATAGACTCGATTTATCACTTACTACTAGAAGTGGAAGTGTTCTTAAAAGTTATGACTATTTTGAAGGAATAATAACTAACTTAGAAAGACGTTATATGGAGACTACTAGTCCTTCTATTAGAGATTGGATTGAAAGGTATATGACCGAGCTTCCTTGTCCCGGTTGTCATCAAACAAGACTTAGAGATGAAGCATTAAGTGTAAGAATTAATAATAAAAATATATATGAAGTGACTAATATGAGTATTAGAGATTTACTTAATTGGTTTGATAAACTTAAACTTAGTAAAGAGCAAACCGAGGTATCATTTTTGATAGTTAAAGAAATAAAAGAAAGGCTTACTTTCTTGAAAAATGTAGGACTTGAATATTTAACTTTATCTCGTGAAGCTGCTACTTTAAGTGGTGGTGAAGCTCAAAGAATTAGACTTGCTACTCAAATAGGTAGTAGACTTTCTGGTATTTTATATGTACTTGATGAACCTAGTATTGGTCTTCACCAAAGAGATAATGCTAAACTTATAAATTCTTTAAAAGAGATGAGAGATTTAGGAAATACTTTAATAGTGGTAGAGCATGATACTGATACTATGCTTGCTGCTGATTATTTAGTTGATATTGGACCTAAAGCTGGTACGGAAGGTGGATATTTAGTTGCTTGTGGTACACCAGAGGAAGTTATGAAAAATGATAAATCATTAACTGGTAGATATTTAAGTGGTAAAGAGACGATAGAAGTACCTAAGAAGAGACGTAAAGGAAATGGAAAATCTATTAAAATAACTGGATGCAAAGAGAATAACTTAAAAAATATTAATGTAGAGTTTCCTCTTGGTAAATTTATATGTGTTACTGGTGTATCTGGTAGTGGTAAGAGTACTTTAGTAAATGAGATATTATGTAAGGCTCTTGCTAATAAGATTAATCGTTCTAAAGATAAGCCTGGTAAATTTAAGGATATAAAAGGAATAGAAAATGTTGATAAAATAGTTAATATTACACAGGATCCAATTGGTAGAACACCTCGTAGTAATCCTGCAACTTATACTGGTGTATTTGATGCAATAAGAGATGTATTTGCTGAGACTAAAGAATCTAAAATACATGGTTATGATAAGAGTAGATTTAGTTTTAATGTAAAGGGTGGAAGATGCGAAGCATGTTCAGGTGATGGAGTTAAAAAGATTGAAATGCATTTCTTACCTGATGTGTATGTTCCATGTGATGTATGTAATGCAACTAGATATAATAAAGAAACATTAAAAATTAAATTTAAAGGACTTAACATATCTGAAGTACTTGATACTCGCGTAAGTGATGCTTTAAAAATATTTGAAAATGTTCCTAAAGTATATAAAACATTAAAAATAATGGATGAAGTAGGTCTTGGCTATGTTGCTCTTGGTCAAAATGCTGTAACATTATCTGGCGGTGAAGCATCTCGTGTAAAACTTGCTAAAGAACTTCAAAAGAAGCCTACTGGTAAGAGTGTATTTATACTAGATGAACCTTCTACTGGTCTTCATCAAGATGATATTAAAAGATTGCTTGTTATATTAAATAGAATAGTTGATAATGGAGATACTGTTATAGTTATTGAACATAACTTAGATATAATTAAACAAGCAGATTACATTATTGATTTAGGACCTGAAGGTGGAGATTTTGGTGGTACTATTGTTGCTAAAGGAACTCCTGAAGAAATAGTTAAAGTTAAAGAATCATATACTGGACAGTATTTAAAAGGTTATTTAAAATAAAGGAAGCAAATGCTTCCTTTTAAAGTGTTATAAAAATATATATAATTTATATTAAATATGTTATAATTTATATATAGTTAGGAGTAGGATATATGGAAAAAATGTTAGAAAAGTTAATCGAAGGTGGAACTGATTTATGTATTAAATTAGTTATTTCAATTATTATATTATTAATAGGTAATAAAATAATTAAAGTAGTTGAAAAAATGCTTAAAAAGGAGAAGAAATTTAGTAAACTTGAAGATCCAAGTGTTAAGAGTTTTGTAATTAGTTTTATTACTATTTCATTAAAACTATTATTATTTGTTACTGTTTTAAGTATTATTGGAATACCAATGACATCATTAATTACAATATTAGGTTCTTGTGCTGTTGCTGTTGGTTTAGCACTTCAAGGAGGCCTATCTAATTTAGCAGGTGGAATTATGCTTCTTATATTTAAACCTTTTATTATTGGAGACTATATAGAAACTAATGGAAAAGAAGGAACAGTAAAATCAATTTCATTATTTTATACAACTATTGTTGGGATAGATAATGTAGTTACACAATTACCTAATGGAACATTGTCTAATTCTAATATTACTAATTATAATGCTTGTAAAAAAAGAATGTTAAATATTACTTATGATGTTAGTTATGATTCTGATATTGATAAAGTAAAGAAAGTTCTTCAAGAAGTAATAGATGAAGAAGATAAAATAATTAAAGATGATCCAATAAGAATTGCTGTTAAATCTCATAATGATTCCTCAATTGGTATAGTTTTTAGAGCATGGACCCTTACTAGTGATTATTGGGATGTGTATTTTAGAGTGATGGAAAATGTAAAGAAAAAATTTGATAAAAATAATATTGAAATACCATACCCTCAAATGGATGTTCATATGAAAAAATAAGTACATGTATAATGTACTTTTTCATTTGTATAAAATTGATAAATATGATATGATATTTATAGATTAAAAATAGAGGTGGCTTATAATGCAAGAAAGTGTTATTGTTGAACAATTTAATCGTGATCTTCTTAAAAAGTTAAAGTTTTTATATGATAAGTACGTGTCACTTAAATCAAAACTTTCAAGCCTTCCTAAAGATTCCGCTGAAGCTAAAAAAGTTAATTCAGAATATAAAGATGTTGTTAGTGAATATAATATACTTTCTGCTTCACATCAAGTTACTTCTAAATTTACTAGTCTTGAACAAATAGAAAAATATCAAAAGCAAATTCAAGCTGAAAGAGGTAAACTACTTGCGAAATATGAAGATCTTAAAGTTAAATATAATGATGGTGTTAAGTCTAAAATTAGTGTTTCTGAACTTAATAAAATTGCGTTAAGAGCTACTGAAATATTAAAGGAAAACTCTTTTTATAATGAATTACTTTCAATGATGGATAAGCCTTTATCTTTAAAATTACAAATTGCTTCTGTAGAAAGCACTAAGAAAAAGATTAAAGAAGCTCCTAAAAAAGAAGTTAAAAAGAAGAATGTTATAAGTCAAGAGCAGAAAGAAGCTTCTAGCGTAGAACCTTCTAAAGGTAGTTATACAAGTAGTCCAGACATTTTAGCTTTGCATACTCTTAATAGAAAAATTCAAGGCCTAAAAGATATGTATTATAAACTTGATATTAAATCTCAAAAAGCTAAAAAAATAAAAATGGTTATATATAAGTTGTGTACTGAAAGAGAAGAAATGGTAACTAAGTTATTAGGTTATGATGCAGCAAATAAAATTGTTATGGTTGAAAGTATGGAAGATGTTGCTTTTTCAAAAGAGGATGTTCCGCCATCAAAACCTTTTCAAATAAATACAAAAACATTTAGTAAGGATTTTACTTCTTTGGTTGCAATGCTTGGTGATATGGAATTTAGTGGGTTAGATTCTGAAACGTATAAAAAATATAGGACTCTTGAAGATGGTGTATTTAAGAAAAGCGGAAAAACTAATTCTTCAACACCAAATCAATCTTATAAAAAATGTTATGAAAATTTACTTAGAAGATATCATAATATTTTGAATGCTCTTGTAGGTAATGATGATAAGTTAGTTTCTATGGGTCAAGATTTACTTGGAACGTTACGTTTATTTAATATAAAGGGCGGATATGCAAGTTTTAAAGCTAAACATAAAGAGGGTAAAATTGGTAGTGAAGCTATTTCAAAAGAAATGTATAATGAAGGAGTAGATAGAATTAAAACTTTATTAAATGCTATTAATACCTTTGGAACTAAAACAATTGAAAGAAAAGGTGGAACAATTACTGTTAATGATACTGAAAAGACTAGAAAACAAAGAGTTGCTGAAATAAATAATAAATACTTTGAAATTTACGACATGATACTTCAAACTCGTAAACAAACTGTTGTAAGTAATTTATGATTAAATATTATAAGAGCATGTAAATGCTCTTTTCTTTTTGATGTAATTATATTATAATTATTATGGTGAAGAAAATGAGTAAAGGAAAGATTTATAAAATCGATGATAGTGGTTCTAGAAGAACTAGTAGCAAGTATACTTATGATAGAGATGATTTAATTACTTTTGGTATAAGTATTCTTGTTTATGCAATTGTATTATTACTTGCAAGTAATTTATTTAGAGGTATTTATGTAGAGAACTTTTTCTATGCAATTATTGCTGCTTTAATATTAAGCTTATTAAATTCTACTATTAAACCAATACTTATATATTGGACTTTACCTCTTAGTATTGTTACATTTGGAATAGCGTATCCTATTGTTAATATGATAATTTTAAAATTATGTGATATTCTTATGGGAAATGCATTTGGGGTAAGTGGTTTCTTTAGTACATTTATTATTGCTATATTTATTAGTGGTATGAGAATGTTACTTGATCAAATGATTACTATGAAAGTGGGTAAAAGAAAATGAATCCAGTTATATTTAATATAGGAAGTTTTGAACTTAGATGGTATAGCGTATTAATTGCTTTTGCAGTTATTATTGGGTACGTTATGATTATGAGTGAAAGTAAAAGATTTAAAATTAAAAAAGAATTTATGTTTAATATGATGTTTTGGACTTTAATATTTGCAATTATTGGAGCAAGACTTTATTATGTTATTTTTAATTTAGAATATTATAGTTCTAATATAGTTGAGATATTTCAAGTTTGGAAAGGTGGGCTTGCTATTCATGGAGGCTTACTATTTGGAACTATTACAATAATTATTTATTGTAAAAAATATAAAGTTAGAGTTGGAAAAATACTTGATATAATTGTTCCTCCTTTATTACTTGGACAAGCTATTGGTAGATGGGGAAACTTCTTTAATTCTGAAGCATATGGATCAATAGTTACATATCAACAATTAGTAAATATGAAAATAATACCTCAATTTATAATAGATAATATGTTTATTAATGGTAGTTATCATTTACCAATGTTCTATTTTGAATCATTATGGTGCTTATTAGGTTTCTTTTTGTCACTATTCTTAAGACGTAGAAAATATATTAAGGATGGACAATTAGTTGCATTTTATATGATGTGGTATGGTGCTGCTAGATTTGTTATTGAAACCTTTAGAACAGATGCATTATTATTTAATGGAATAAGAGTTGCTAGGGTAGTTAGTGTTCTTATGTTTATTGCTGGTTTAATTATTCAGTTTATACAAAGTAGAAAACCTAAACTTGATGAATTATATAATAAAGCTGAAGAGGAAGTTAGGTTTTAGGAGGAAAAATGTTTGATACTATAATTATTGGTGCTGGTCCTGCTGGAATGGGTGCTGCTGTATATTCTGCTAGAAGTGGGCTTAATACATTACTACTTGATGAAAGTGTACCAGGAGGTTTACTAAATAAAATTAGTATTGTAGAAAATTATTTAGGATATAAAAGTGTTACTGGTGCTGATTTAGCAGTGGATATGTATAATCATGTAAAACATGAGAATGTTAGTTTTAAACTTGAAAAAGTAGTTTCTATTAAAGAAGAAGATGAATACAAAATAGTTACTACTACTAAAGGTGAATATAAGACCAAAGGTGTTATTATTGCAATCGGTAGAAAACCTCGTAAGAGTGGAATACCAAATGAAGAAATGTATGCTGGTAAAGGTATAAGTTACTGTGCTATATGTGATGCTCCTCTTTATAAAGGTAAAAAAATTGTTGTTTTAGGTGGAGGGGATTCTGCATTTGAAGAAGCTATATATTTAGGTAATTTTGCTTCTTCAGTAACAATAGTAGTAAGAAATAAAATAAGTGCAAGTGATGCTTTAGTAAGTGAAGCAAAAGAAAAGAATATAGAAGTTATTATTGGAAAAGAAGCAATTGACTTTCTTGGAGATGAAACAATAAAACAAGTTAAATTTAATGATGAATCTACTATAGATTGTGATGGAGTATTTATCTATTATGGATATCAAGCAGATACAGCATTTATGAAAGACTTAAATATTACTGATGAAAAAGGATACATTGAAGTAGATAATTCTATGAGAACAAAAGAACCATTTATATATGCTTGTGGAGACATTATTAAAAAGGATATATATCAAATAGTAACTGCCGCAAGTGATGGATGCATAGCTGCGTTATCACTTAAGAAAGATATAAATAAAAGTGAAAAGTAAATATATTGATATAGTATTATTAATTATAGAAAATATAATATCATTTGTGATGTTAGTATTGTTTTCTAATATGGAGTTAGCACTAACTATACAGATAATATTGTTTTTTCTATTTTTTCTATATTTAGTTATTAAATATAAAAGAAGAAATATAGATTATAAAATAATTATTTCTTATGTTATTATTGTTATTATAGAATTCTTAATAGTATATTTATTTAGTAGTAAATTTAATTTAATAATTAAAGAAGATTTTAGTAACTTGGAATCAAGTTTTGGTGTTTTCTCATATTTTATGATTAATGTGTTTTCAATCTTAATACTCTTATTTACTAATTTAATAAAATTATGTATTAAAAAGATAAAAGATTAGTTGACATTAAGTATTAATAAAATTAAAATAAAGTAACTTTGTTGGAGGATTGTATGTTAGTATATGGAAGAAATGTTGTAAATGAAATATTAAATAGTAAGACTAAAATATATAAAGTGTTTCTTGATAATAATTATAAAGATGAAGAAATACTTAATAAAATAGATAAATTTGGCCTTAAAAAGTATCATATTGATAAAAATAAATTAGATAAAATGTGTGGTAGTTCTACTAATCAAGGAATTGCGATGGATATAGAAGAATTTAATTATTATGATATTAAAGCAATTGAAGAAGATGATAAAGCAAATTTTGTAGTTATGTTAGATTCTCTTGAAGATCCTCATAACTTTGGAGCAATAATTCGTACTTGTGAATGTGCAGGTGTTGACTATATAATTATTCCTAGAAATAGAAGTGTATCAGTTAATAGTACTGTATATAAGACATCTAGCGGTGCTTTATCAAATGTTAAAATAGTAGAAGTAGTTAATCTTCATAACACTATTAAAAAACTTAAAGATTTAGGTTATTGGGTTTATGGAAGTGACGCTAAAGGGAAAGATTATAGAAGCATAGATTTTGGTGGTAAAACATGTTTAATAATTGGTAGTGAAGGACATGGACTTAAACAAATAGTTAATAATTCATGTGATGAGATTATTTCTTTACCAATGAAAGGTAAAATTAACTCATTAAATGCTTCTGTTGCAGCTGGTATATTTATTTATGAAATTATGAAATATAAATAGGTGAATAATGGACTATAGAGAGTTAAATGATAATGAATTAGTTTATTTATGTGCTGAAAATAATGAAGAAGCAATGAATTTAATAGTTAACAAATATAAAAATTGTATTCTTATGATATTGAAAGAATATTTAAAAGAATATAATATTATTGGTGTTGAAGTTGCTGATTTATATCAAGAAGGTTTAATAGGATTAATGCATGCGATACATTCATATAATTCTACTCGAGATGTACTTTTTTATACATATGCAAATGCTTGTATTAGAACTAGTTTGATGTCAGCTATTAGGCAAACATTTAGACAAAAGAATAGAATACTAAATTATTCATATTCATTAGATAAAATATTTGAAGACTCAGGCGATAACTTTTATGAAATACTTAAAGATGAAAGTTATGAACCTAATAAATTACTTTTAAGCAATGAAGAAGAAAGTGAATTAATTAATAAACTTAAAGATAAATTAAGTAAAAGTGAACTTGCGATATTTGAACTTAGACTTAAAGGACTTAGTAATGGTGAAATAGCATCACTTATAGATAAAGATACTAAGTATATAGAAAATAGTTTATTTAGAATTAAAAGAAAATATAAAGAATTAAATAAAGTGGTTTCATAAATCACTTTTTATATGTTATAATTGTTAAGAGGATGATGTTATGTTTGAATATATTAAAGGAATAGTTACTCGTACAGTAGCTAATTATGTTGTAATAGATTGTAGTGGAGTTGGATATAAAATATATACACCAAATCCATATAAATTTAAAGAAGGAGAAGAGTCTACTGCTTATGTTTATAATCACATAAGAGAAGAAGAGAATGTTTTATATGGTTTTACTACTGAAGATGAGAGAGAACTTTTCTTAAAACTAATTAGTGTTAAAGGACTTGGACCTAAGATGGCTATGCCAATACTAGCAACTGGATCAATAAATGGTATAGTTGATGCGATAGATAGAGAAAATGTTTTATATCTTAAGAAATTCCCTAAGATTGGTGAAAAAGTTGCAAGACAAATAATACTTGATTTAAAAGGAAAACTTGTTATGAGTGAAAATGATGTAAATAATAGTACTGATGAATTAGTACTTGCACTTGAAGCTTTAGGATATAAACCAGCAGATATTAAGAATGTTGTTATTAAAGTTGATAAGACTTTGAATATAGAAAGTCAAATTAAAGAGGCTTTAAAATTATTATTAAAATAAGGAGTAAGAATGAAAGATTTAGTAATTGGAATTGATATGGATGATACTATATGTTCTACAAATGAAAGAATTATAGATGAAGCAGATAAATATGATAAAGAAGTATTAGGTGGAACTGGAGTTAAAAATGTAAAAGCATATGAATTTAATGATATGCTTGGATGGGATCCTGAAATGAAAGGTCAATTCTTTAAAGATAGACTTGAATATATTATGGGTGGAGCAGAAATAAAGGAAGACGCTAAAAGAGTAATAAATAAAATGCATGACTTAGGTGCTAAAATGGTTATTATATCTTTTAGAAAAGCTAAATATATAACTGACCCATATAAGTTAACTAAAGATTGGTTAGATGCTGAAGGTGTTAAATACGATAAAATATATGTAGATACTGGAAGTAAAGTAGATGAGTGTCAAAAAGAAAAAGTAACATTATTTATAGATGATAAAGAAAGTCACTGTGAAGAAGTTAGCGATGCAGGAATAGATGTATTACTATTTACTAATGAATACAATAAAGAAGAAAATAGATTTACAAGAGTAAATAATTGGAATGAAGTAGAAAAATATATAGAGGAAAAATATAATGGATGAGAGAATTGTAACTAATCATGAACTTGAAGCAGATGCATTTGAAAAAACGATTAGACCAGATTCTTTTGATGAGTATATTGGGCAAACAGATGTTAAAGAAAATATTAAAGTATTCGTAAAAGCAGCTAAGTTAAGAGGAACTAATTTAGACCATGTACTTTTATATGGCCCTCCTGGTTTAGGTAAAACAACTCTTGCTCATATAATAGCAAATGAACTTGGTACTAATATTAAGACTGCTAGTGGACCTACTATTGAGAAGAGTGGAGACTTAGCTGCTATACTTTCAACTCTTGAACCAAATGATGTATTATTTATAGATGAAATACATAGAATTCCAAGATATATTGAAGAAATTTTATATAGTGCTATGGAAGATTTTAAACTAGATATAATCATTGGAGGAGAAGGCCAAAGTCGTAGTATTAAGATAGATTTACCACCTTTTACTTTAATAGGAGCTACTACTCGTAGTGGTGACTTAAGTGCTCCTTTAAGAGATAGATTTGGTATTATGTGTAAGCTTGAATTTTATAGTGATGAAGAGCTTGCAGAGATTGTTAAGAGAAGTGCTAGAGTTCTTGATTTAGAAATAGAAGAAAATGCAGCTCATGAGATTGCTATTAGAAGTAGAAAGACTCCAAGAATAGCAAATAGATTGCTTAAAAGAGTGGGAGATTTTGCTTTAGTAGAAGGTAATGGTGTAATAACATTAGAATTAGTTAAAAAAGCTCTTACAAGGCTTAAAATTAATGAATCGGGTTTAGATATAGCTGATGTTCAATACTTAATGAGTATTATTGAAAAATTTAATGGAGGACCAGTTGGTATTGAAAGTATAGCATCATCTATTGGTGAAGAAGCAACTACTATTGAAGACGTGATAGAACCATTCTTACTTCAAGAAGGATATGTTAAAAGAACAAGTAGAGGAAGAATAATAACTGAAAAAGCGTATAGAGAATTTAAAATAAATAATCAAAGAACGTTATTTGATATTGAGTAGGTAATTGTATGAATAAAAAGAAAAAAATAATAGGAGTTATATATGATTAATAGAAAAAAAGTAATTGCTATATCAATAATAATTTTGTTGTTCTTAGGTGTTTATTTATATTTGAAAAATCCTTCTTTTTATTATTATAGTCTAAGTGAATGTGGTACTGGAGCTAGTGCTCCTGTTCCTATTAGAATTTCATTCTTTAATATAGGTTTAGTAGTTGGAGAAGAACAAATAACATTCTTGCCTTATAAAGAATATAAAGTAGTTTTAAGTAAGTATAAAGAACTTAAGAAAAAATTAAATAATTATAATGAAGACTATGAAAAAAATAAATGTTTACCAGGAGGTTACTATATAATATCTGGTAAAAAATATTCTTCACGTATATTAGAAGATCCTGAAATAGAAGAATTAGTAATCTATATAAAAGTTTTGTCTAATAAAAAGAGTTATTAGTATTAACTCTTTTATTTTTTCATAAAATGTAGTATAATATGGCTCATTAAGAGGGAAATATATGTTTAATAATGTTTCTATAACAAAAGATGGTAAAAAGGATATTATTGATATATCTGGTAAGAGATTTAACCAAGTTACTGAACTTAGTGAAACTGATTTGGCTAGATTATTAAAAATCAATAGTGAACTATTTCAGTTTTATACTAATTGGTATCTTTTACATGGAAAGTTATTTTATTTTAAGACTGATTTTATTTTTAATGAAATATTTTTAAGTGAGCTTGCTCAAGAGTTTAATGTCAAATGTGTTCAGTTTATGCTTGCTAAAGATGGTAAGAATGTTGGAATTATAAGTGGAAATTTTAGAAAGAAAACTTTTAATTATTATGATTATATGGAATTCTGTAATTTGTTTTTTGGAGAATTTCCTAGAGATATAGAATCATTTAAATCACATTTGTATTCCAAATTTGATAAAGAAACAGCTGATAAATTAATGGAACAAATATTTTCTTTAATTGCTTTTGATTTCTTTAGTGGTCAAAATGATAGAACTCATATAAATGTTACTTTTGAAGAAAAAAATCATAATGTTGTACTTGCTCCTATATGTGATAATGGTGTTGCTTTTCATATGGGGGATTTTAATAGTTATGTTGCTTGCTTTGACAATTTAACTTTTCCATATGATAATATTATTGATCCTTCACAACTATATTTATTAAGACTTATAAGAGAAAATGTTGTTTTCTATAATAAACTATCTAAGGCTTTAGATATAAATATTCGTGATGTATTAGAAAGAACATTAGAAAAGTATAAAATTAGAATGTCTACTCTTGAAAAGATTAAGGTTAATGATTTCTTTGGGGCAAAATGTGATGTCATTGAAAGAGCACTTGCATATTCTAAAAAAATATAAAATAAAAGTAATAGATTTTTCTATTACTTTTTGTATAGTTCTTTTTTATAATTATCAATTATTTCATTCATTAATGTTATATAATCTTTATTATCTTTTCTTTCATCATCTGTTAATGTGAATAGGTTAGGTATTGCGATTTTAGTTAGTGAATTATCAGATATAAATTTATTTTGTCTATCTGTTAATTCATCACCTTCTAAATAGTAAACATATTTTATTTTATTAGAAGTTATCATTTTTTTAGCATCTGCGTATGCTTTATCAAGTGTTTCGTTTTTAGTATCTAATGATATAACATTAATATTATATTTTGTTAAGTATTTAAATACTTCATTTGTAACTAATAGTGTATTGAAATTACCATTTTTACCAATATTATAAAATAATACATCTAATCCTGAAACTTTTTCATTTAATTTTTTGTAATTATCTTCGATTGCTTCTTTTACATATGGGTTATCATTATAGTCAATTAAACTTGATTTGATGTTACTACAAAGCATTAAATAGTTTGATGGATCTAACCAAGTACTTTCTAGTTTTGAATTTTCATCCATTCCTTTAGTGGCATCTATTAATTTTAAGTCTTGATTTATGTTTATCATATCTCTTGCTAAATATGCTTCATTAGCAATTCCTGCATATATAAATATTTCGCTATTTGCATAAATTTCTTTTTTCTTTTGAGTTACTTCATATTTATTAGTAGCTCCGTTTGGATAAACACTTTGTACTTTAGCATAATCACTATATAATTCGTTAGTTGCATATTCAATCGGATACATAGTAGTGTATAAATACTTATCACTAAAATCATCACCAAATGTACATCCTGTCATAAATAATAAGCAGGTTAATACTGCTAAAACTGTTTTTTTCATAAATTTTCTCCTTTAGTTACAGGGTCATATCCAAATTTTCCAAAGGGATGACACCTTAATATTCTTTTTATTCCTTTATTAATTCCTTTTAATCCATATATTTTCAAACATTCTTTCATATATTCACTACATGTTGGTTTAAATCTACACATAGAGTGACAATGAAGAGGTGTAATTTGATATATATCAATTAGCTTAATTAAAAAATTCTTCATATAAACATTATATAATATTATTCATTAAAAATAAATATTAAAAGATTAAATTGTATGTTATACTAGACATAAGTGTAGAGGCTTTTATGAGTTATAAATGTTATAATTGTGATTAAAAATTTGATGAAGACGTTGATGCTTGTGATAGATGTGGAGCTAATTATTATATGTTTTTTAGCGAAATGGTTTTCTTCTTTTGACTAATAATTGGACTTGTTTATATTATTTTTGATTTTATCAAACTGTTGATTGGCAAAAGATAGAAAATGCTTTAGTTTTGTGTTATAATTTTTTAGAGTGATTGTTATGAAAGAAATATTTAAAAAATTTAATATTGAAATTAAAAATGAAGATTTATTAAGAGTCGCTTTGACTCATTCGAGCTATTCTAATGAACATGGTTGTGAATGTTATGAAAGACTTGAATATTTAGGAGATGCCGTTTTAGAGATTGTATGTAGTGATTACTTATATAATAATACTAGTTATCCTGAAGGAGAGATGAGTAGGCTTAGAAGTTTATATGTATGTGAAAATGCATTATATGAATATTCTAAAGAAATAAATCTTAAAGATTATATATATTTAGGCAATGGAATGAGTGAGGCTAATAAAACTATAATAGCTGATGTGTTTGAAGCTTGTATGGCTGTTATATATTTAGAACAAGGACTTGATACAGTTAAGAAATTATTCCATGATATGATTGTTCCATATATTGAAAATCATGAAGACTTTTTAATGGATTATAAGAGTTTACTTCAAGAAAGTGTTCAAACAGTTAAGAAAAGTGTTACATATAACTTGATTGAAGAAAGTGGACCTGCACATCATAAAGAATTTAAAGTTGAAGTAATAATAGATGGACTTGTATATGGAGTAGGGGTAGGTAACTCTAAAAAAGAAGCTGAGCAAGACGCTGCTAAAAAGGCATATATGAAAAGAGCAAAGTAAGATAAAATGGTACAAAAGTTACCATTTTTCTTTTTAATGAAAAAAAATTATGATATAATGATTAAGAGATTAAAAATAGAAGTGGTGATATTATGTACATAAAAGAAATTAGACTACATGGATTTAAGAGCTTTGCTGATAAAACAGTTATTGAACTTGATCAATCATTTACTGGTATAGTTGGACCTAATGGTTCAGGAAAAAGTAATATAGTTGATGCGATTAGATGGGTACTTGGAGAACAAAGCATTAAGACTCTTCGTGGTAGTAATAACATGGCTGATGTAGTGTTTACTGGATCATCTTCTAGACCTGCTTCTAACTTTGCATCTGTTATGATTGTATTTGATAATAGTGATAGAACTTTAAATATAGATTATGCTGAAGTATCTGTTAAAAGAGTTGTATATAAAACAGGAGAAAATGAATACTATATAAATTCTGAAAAGTGTAGACTAAAAGATATTACAAATTTATTTATGGATTCTAGAAGTAGTAAAGAATCATTTAATATCGTACCACAAAATAAGATAGACCAAATATTAAGTGAGAAACCAGAAGAGAGAAGAGTTATATTTGAAGATGCTGCTGGTGTACTTAAATATAAAAAAAGAAAAGAAGAAAGTCTTTCTAAGCTATCTAAAACACATGATAATATTGAAAGAATTAATTTAATAATTAGTGAAAACTCTGAAAATTTACTTCCACTTGAAGAAGCTGCAAGAAAAGCTCGTGAATATAAAGAAGCACTAAGTGAACTTGAAAGTGTTGAGATTGCTTTAATAGCTAAAGATATTACTACTTATAGTAGTGAAGTAGAAATTAAAAAGAGAAAAAAATTAAAACTAGAAGAAGAATTATCTAAATTAAGTAGTAATTCTACTAGTGATAATACAAAAGTTGAAAAAGTTAAACTTGATATATTAAATCTTGATGAAAAAATTAAGAAAACAAGTAGTGAAATATTTAAAATAAATGAAACTTTACTTGATTTAAGCAATAAAAAGACTTTGATGACTGAACGTAATAAATATGATAAAACAAGTGAAGCTGTTAAAAATAATATTATTAAACTTAAAGATAGAGAAGGAGAACTTAAGAATAATATTTCTGTTATAAAAGTTGATATTGAATCTTTAAATAATAATAATATTTCTATTAAAGATAAACTTGATAATTTAACCAAAGATTATAATACAATGAATACTACACGTGAAAAATATAATTTTGAGTTAAATCAAAAACGTAAAAATTTAATGGAAGTTAAGAATAAAATAGATGTACTTGAAACTAATATAGCAAGTATGAATAAGATTCCATATAGTGTTAGAAGTATAATAGATAATCCGACTCTTAGAGGTATTCATAATATCTTAGGTAATTTAGTTGATACTAAGGATGAATATGTATCAGTGTTAGAAGTAGCTCTTGGAGCATCATCAAATAATATTGTTGTTAATGATGAAACTTGTGCTAAAGAAGCTATTGAATATTTAAAAAGTCATAATAAAGGAAGAGCTACATTCTTTCCACTTAATGTAATAAAACCAAAAAGTGTAGATCCTGAAACATTAAGAATTGTACAAAATATAATTGGCTTTGTTGGTATTGCGAGTGACCTCGTTACATATGATTCAAAATATTATAATATAGTTATGAATCAACTTGGAAATATTATTGTTGCTAGTAATATTACTACTGCTATACAAATTAGTAAAAAAATAAATCATAGATATAGAGTAATATCACTTGATGGTGAACTTATACATGTTGGTGGTATTATGACTGGTGGTAGTTTAAAAACATCAAATTCATTTATAAGCGATAAGTATGAACTTGAAAAACTTAAACTAAGTACAGATGCTTTAGTAAATGATATTAAAACAAGTGAAAAGAAAGTATTATCTTATGAAGATGAATTAAATATAATTAAAGATAGTATCTATAAACTTAATATAGAACTTGTAAGTAATAATGAAACAGCAAACTCTAAAAAAATACAGCTTGATAATTTAACTAATGAATATAATATGGTTTTAAATGAAATTAATAACTTAAGTGAAAATAATTTAGATAAAGAACTTAATAAAGTTATTGAAGACTATTATAATCACGAACAAGAAAAAACTCTTCTTGAAAAGAATTTGGAAATTTATAATAAAGATAAACTTGAACTTAATAATACTCTTAATGAACTTGAAACAGCTATAAAGAAAATGAACTCTGAATATAATAATTTAACTAATGAAATAAATAATTTAGAATTAGATATTACTAAACTTGATATGTCTTTAGATAGTTTACTTACTAGACTTAGTGAAGACTATAGTCTTGGTTATGAAAGAGCTAGTAAAGAATATGTTCTTGAAATCGATGAAGATGTTGCTCGTAGTAAAGTTTCATTATTAAGACGTAAAATCAAATCACTTGGAGATGTTAATTTGGGAAGCATAGAAGAATATGAAAGAATATCTACTAGAGTTAATTTCTTAAATAAACAAAAAGAAGACTTAGAAAGAAGCGAAAATGATCTATTAACTATTATTGATGATATGGATGACGTGATGAAAGATAAATTTGAAGAATCATTTAATAATATAAATATAGAATTTGGTAAAGTATTTAAAACATTATTTAAAGGTGGTAGTGCTCACTTAGAGTTAACTGACCCTGATAATATTCTTGAAACTGGTATAGATATTATAGCTATACCTCCTGGAAAAAATCAAAAACCACTAAGTTTACTTTCAGGTGGTGAGAGAACTATGACAGCAATTAGTTTGTTATTCTCAATTATGAATCTTGAAAAAGTGCCATTTGTAATACTTGATGAGGTTGAAAGTGCACTTGATGAAAATAATGCTACTATATTTGGAGAATATTTACATAATTATAAAAATAGAACTCAATTACTTGTTATAACACATAAAAAGAAAACAATGGAATTCTTAGATAGACTTTATGGTGTTACAATGCAAGAGAGTGGTGTAAGTAAATTAGTTAGTGTAAAACTTGATAATTAGTTTCACTAACTTTTTTATTGCATAAAAAAAATAAGACATAATGTCTTATTTAGTTATTATTATTTCTGTAACATTATCTTTAACTGTTAATTTTTCAATTGATGTAACATCTTTATTGATTGTAACTTTTATATTTTCAAATTGTTGATTTGAATTTAAATCTCTAATATTTGTATTAAATTTTAAAAGTGTTTCTTCGTTAGTTAATGTTTTAATTACATTTGATACTGAAGTGTAGTTGTTATTTTTTTGATTAGTATCTACTATATATATTGTATATTCTTTATCATTTTCTGTTACATATAAAGTAATTGTATCTTTTTGAATTAATGATTCTTTTTGAATTGTTAATTCATTTTTTAAAGAAGTCAAATCTTCTTCTGTAATTGTTGTATCTGTGTTTTCTTGATTATTATTACTATTTTTAAGTCCATCTATAATTGATTTATTAATATCAATATATATTTCATTTCCATTTGTTACACTTTTAATTTGGACACCTTCTAAAATAGTTGTGTTAAGGAAGTCTTCTAATTTGTATGTATTAAATACTTCTCCTTCTGTGTGACCATTTACTATTGAAACAGATTCAATCATTGATTTAATAATTAAGTTTGCTGTTGCTTCGTCTGCTGTACTATATTTCATATATAATACTTTTTCTGATGCTATGTTTTGATAATCAAATGTAAATGATGCGGTTGCACCTGAAGTTTTATAATTAACGATTATTTGTGTATCTTTTATTTCAGCACTAATATCAATTCCAGCATTTTTATATGTTTCTAATCCTTTTAAATTATTAAATTTTTCAACTATAGGTTTTAAATTATGCCTTACTTCTCCTTTAATTCCATGTCCATTTAAATAGGAATAATATCCAAATCCAGCTAAAGCTAACACGACTATCCAAATAATTCCCCAAAATATTAATCTTGTTTTATTTCCCTTTTTCATATATCTTATCTCCTAGAATAATTATAAACAAAATAATAAGAAAAGTAAACAAATTATTTTATTATAATTTACATCACTTCTTTTATTTTAGTTATTATCATTTCTATACATTCTTCCATTATAGTGTCAAGTTCATTTTTAGTAAAAAGACAATATTTATATTTGAATATTTTTTCATATAAACTTAATTTATTAAACTTAGTAAATTCATTATTTAAATAGTAAAATCTATGATCAATAAGCTCATCAGTAAGAAAGTTATCTTTTAGATATTTAGAATTTTCTTTTATTAATTCTTTATTTTTTGGAATAGAAACATAACCATCATTAAATAAGTATTTACCATATAATTCAAAGTCCTTATGTTTATATTTCCTTTTTAATCTTTTTTTATCTTCAATGTCTATTTTTAATATTTTATTATTAAATTTTATTCCAATTATATTATTATTTTTATCTTGTATCCATTTAGTGGTATAAATCTTTTCATTATAAAACTGATCTGTTAGTAGATGAGAGTAGTATCCTAGTATTAAATGGTTATTTAGTTTGTCTTTATATGTATTTAGAAATTTATCTATATCTATCATTTTTTCTTGTGGAACAGTTGGAAAGGGTAGTTCTTCATTATAAAAATGTGCATTGTACCTTGATATTTTAGTTCCTTTATCTACATCTAATGTTAAGTTTCCATATAAAAATAAGCCTTCGTTAAGTTTTAATTTTGTATTTGCTTTTTTAGCAATAGCTAAATGTACTGACCAACTTGGCATATAATCAACTCCTAGTTTACTATATATGATTATATCATTTATTATGCAAAGTAAAAAAACTCATAAAGAGTTTTTTACGTAAAATATTTCTTATTGTTTTTAATTCTGTCATTATTTGGGTTTATTTTAAGTGCTTTTTTTAAATACTTGAGTCCTTCTTTTTTGTTTCCAATCATGTAATAATTTATACTCATTATATCGTATATTGTTTCATTCCAACTGTGTTCTGAATTTATGTATGAATATACTCTTGCTTTTATTTTTAATGCTTTCTTTCCATATTTAATACTTTCTTCATAGTTTTTTAGGTTATATTCTAGTATCATTCTTTCAGTGAAAGCATCTCTTAAATAGGGTGCTTCTGCCATTGCTTTATCTAACCACATGCGAGCTTCATCATATCTTTTTAATTTTATGTATGAAGCAGCGATAAATCTCATAGATGCACATCTTTCATCTTTCCATGTAGCAGAAGGAAGAGATAAATGTTTTATTAGAGTGTCTATACATTCATTCCATTTTCCATAGTACATATATTCTCTTCCTAAATAGTGCATGTTTCTGTCATCAGTTGGATCTTCTTTAATAGATAGTTCCAGAAGAGGAAGATAACTGCTTCTTGATTTAGTTGGGTCTGGGTAATGATTAATTATTATATTATCTGTTGTTAGAGAAAATTCTTCTTTTAATTGCGTTAGTATTTCATGAACTGGATGAGTCCATTTATAGTAACTATTCTTGTGTATTTTATTAGCATAAAAGCTTATTATTGGTTTATTATTTTCATCAAGACTCCAGTTATATTTATAGTTTATTCTTGTTATTTTATCATTCCATATTTTATGTAGTTCTTCTTTCCATCCAGGTAACATTATTTCATCTAAGTCTAAACATATACATATGTCTGCATCTTTTGGTATTAATTTCATTGATTCGTTACGGGCTACGTCAAATCTCCATGGTTTTATTACTTTTTGTTTAACTTTTATATTTAATTTTTTTAATATTTCTAAGCTATCGTCTTCTGATCCTGTGTCTAGAACACATATATAGTCAGCTCCTTTTATTGATTCATACCATCTTTTAATGAACTTTGATTCATTTTTACAAATGGCATAAATACATACTTTATATTTTTTCATTATGCTGATGGTCCTGTAGGCCCAGTAGGTCCAGTTGGTCCTGTAGGTCCAGTTGGTCCTGTTTCTCCCGTAGCACCAGCAGCACCAGTAAGTCCAGTTGGTCCAGTAGGTCCTTGTGGTATAGTTAAATTAATCACATAATTTGGTGCTGTCCCCGTGATAGTAGCTGCTGCTTCAGTTCCTGGAGCTCCAGTAGTTACAGTGCCGATAGATAGAGTAGGTGTTTCCCCTGCAGGGCCTGCTTCACCAGTATCTCCTGTAGGACCTTGAATTCCTTGTGGTCCGGTTGGACCAGTAGCTCCCGTAGGCCCCTGTATTCCTTGAAGACCTTGAATTCCTTGTAGTCCAGTTGGACCAGTAGGCCCTGTAGGTCCCTGTATTCCTTGAAGACCTTGAATTCCTTGTGGTCCGGTTGGACCAGTAGGCCCTGTAGGTCCTTGTATTCCTTGAGGACCTTGAATTCCTTGTGGTCCAGTAGGCCCTGTAGCACCACCACTAGGTCCTGTAGGTCCAGTTGGGCCAGTTGCACCATAACAAGTATAGAATGGCGGACATACTTTTATTTTATTATTGCAATTACAATTATTATTCATTTTACCTCCTATAATATTATATTTATATAATTATAGAAGGTATATTCTAAAAACCTAATTGAGTAACGTGTGAACATATAATTAGAAAAATTAAACATTCAAAATAGGTATAAAAAAGAAATATAGTTAATACCTATATTGTAATGCAAATGCGAATAAACATTGGAGGTAAAAAACTGTATGTCTTTTAAATTATAACAAATAACAAATAAATATAAATAAAAACAAGCGATTTCTCACTTGTTATATAGCTCTCATATTTTCTTGATTTTTAAATGGATTTTTAGGATCTATTTTATCTGTGAAAAGTATTCCATTTAAATGATCAATTTCATGTTGAAATGCTACTGCAATTTCTTCACGTACTCTTTTAGTTACTTTGTTTCCTTCTTCATCTTGATATTCAACTGTTACTCTTGCAAATCTTGGAACAATACCTTCAACGTATCTAGTAACGCTTAAACATCCTTCTCCTTCTTCTACATATACTTGTTCTTCGGAATGTGAAACAATTTTAGGATTAATAACTTTATATTCTTCAAATGTTCCGTCATCTTTTTTATATGAAATTACGAAAAATCTTTTTGAAACTCCAAGTTGTATAGCTGCAAGGCCCATACCAGCTCTTATATTATATTTTTTAGCATATTCTTCATCTTGACTTAATCTAAGATACATAATCATGTTATTAATTAAATATAAGTCTTCTTCTGATAGAGGAAATGTAACTTCTGTACTAACTTTTTTAAGTGTTTTTATATCTTTTTCATTTAATATATCAGACTCTTTTATCATATTCTTTTTCCTCCTCGGTAGTATTTTATCAAAAAAGTACAAATATTTCAAATTTTATTGAAAAAAAGAGTTAATAATTATATAATATTTTTAGTAGAAAATAGGAGTTGGGTATATGAATACGCATAAAATAAGTATGATATTTGCTAGTGTTGGTATCATTTTAGTTGTAATATTAATGATTACTGCTACGTATGCATACTTTTCTTTAGAAATTGTTGGAGAAGGCAGTGACATAAGTATGACAACGTTTAATAAAAATGTTCAGATTACTTATGTTGATACAAGTAATGTATCTTTAACAAATGCTTATACAGGTGAGAGTATTAGTAAAACTTTTACTGTTGAAAATACTGGGGAAGTAGTTGTTTATTATGATATTAAACTTAATGATTTAGTTAATAATTTTGCTAATCCTGATGATTTAGTTTTTACTCTTAGTGGAAGTAATGGTGGGGCTTATATTAAGAAAACTACTATGCCTGTATCAAATCCTATAATAGCTTCGAGTATTAAATTAGAACCTGGTGTTAAACATTCTTATGTTATGAGTATTACTTTTTTAAAAACAGATGAAGATCAAAGCAATAATATGAATAAAACATTTTCGGCTAATATAAATATTAGTTCATCTACTAAATATAATCCTTCTAAAGACATATATGAAAGCGGAACTTTGGGAAGTAGGATTGTTGCTAATTCATCAAGTGAACTTAATATAAATTATGCTACTACTGATGGAGAAGGAGTATACTATACAAATGATGCTATAAATGGTGAAACAATATATTTTTATAGAGGAACAAAAGCACTAAGTAATAATGTTTTATTTGCTGGTAATTGTTTTAAAATAGTTAGAACTACTATTGATGGTGGTATTAGACTTGCATATAATGGAAAAGCTAATAATGGAGTATGTAGTGATACAGATACTGCTATATTAGATACAACAACTAAATATAATAATAATTCAAATTTTAATGCATATGTTGGATATATGTATGGTTCTGCTGATAGTAGTACTTATACAGATGAACATAATAACGTTAATTCTAGTGTTATTAAAACTGCTTTAGATAATTGGTTTACAACTAATATTAGTAATTATTCTTCATATTTAGAAGATTCTATATATTGTAATAATAGAAAAACTAGTAAGTTTATTTTAAATAATGTTACATATGGATTTAATGGATTTTCTAATAAAAATACTGGTTATATTTCTTATAAAAATGATTTTATTGATATGAAACCAACATATAATTGTGTTAATAGAAAAGATAGATTATCTGTTAAAAATAGTAATGGTGTTAGTGTACTTTCTAATTCAGTTGGTTTATTAACAAGTGATGAATTAACATTTGCTGGATTTAGTGGAAGCACTTCTAATACAACAAATTATTTATATACAAATAGTGCTTATTGGACAATGTCTCCTGCATACTATAATGGATCTAAAGCATATAATTATATAGCTAATAGAGCTAAATTAGGAGTTTTAGCAGTTGATAGTACAAGTGGTATTAGACCAGTAATAACTCTTAAAAAAGATACTAAGGTTATTAGCGGAGATGGAAGTTTAAGTACACCATATAAGGTTACTGACTAGGAGGTTTTTATGAATATTTTAGATGCTGTTATTATAACAATATTAATTGTAGGTGTTCTTGGTGGAATGAGTAGAGGACTGATAAAACAAGCTGTCTTACTTATTGGACTAGTTGTTTGTTTGGTTCTTGCGTTTTCTCTTAGAACTCCAATTGCTACATTTATGTATGAATATTTACCATTCTTTAAGTTTGGGGGATTATTTAGTGGTGTATCAATAATAAATATATTACTTTATGAATTAATTGCATTCTTAATTATATTTTCATTATTATATCTAGTACTTAGAATCTTATTAAAGATTACTGGTATTATTGAAAAAATATTAGATATGACAATTATATTAGGATTCTTTTCTAAGATTGGCGGAGGAATAGTTGGCTTTATAGAAGCATATATTATTGTTTTTGTATTTTTGTTTGTATGTAGTCAACCATTTATTAGAGTAACTGGACTTGAAACATCTAAAGTTGCTAATTTCATTTTAGATAAGACTCCAGTAATGAGTGGTGCTATAGAAGATACTAGAAAAGCTATTAATGAAGTATATACACTTACTACTAAATATAAAAATGATAAAAATAAATTAAATCAAGAAACTATTAAATTATTTATTAAGTATGATATAATTACTGAAGAAAACGTTCAAAAATTACGTGAGAAAGGAAAATTATAATGATATATCTTGATAAAGAAGAAAATTTTGATGATTTAATAAAAGAAGGGACTGTACTTGTAGATTTTTATGCTACTTGGTGTGGACCTTGTAAAATGCTTGAAGGTGAGCTTGAAAGTATAGAAGATAAAATTAAGGTAGTTAAAGTTGATATTGATAAGTTTCAGAAACTTACTATGAACTATAGAATAATGAGTGTACCTACGATGATATTTTTCAAAAATGGAGAAAAAATTGAAGAAGTTATCGGTTTTCATACAAGTGATGAACTTTTAGAAATAATTAATGGACTTAAATAGTCCATTTTATTTTATTATTTTTAATTCTTTGATATAATAAAATAAAATAAAAGATACAGAGGTTTATATGATAGAATTAAAGAATGTTTGTAAAGAGTATAAGGCTAAGAATAGAGTTGTAACTAAAGCACTTAATAATATTAATATAAAATTACCTAGTAGTGGTTTAGTCTTTGTACTAGGAAAAAGTGGTAGTGGTAAAAGTACACTTCTTAATTTAATAGGGTGTATGGATAAAGTTACTTCTGGTAATATATTAATTAATGATAAAGACATTTCTAAGTTAAGTGAAAGTAAACTTAATGATTATAGAAATTCTTGTTTTGGTTTTATATTTCAAGAGCATAATTTAATAGAAAAATTTAGTGTTTATGACAATCTTAAATTGCCTTGTGCTTTAAAGAAACTTAAATATAAGAAAGATGATTATGACAAGATACTTAACTCTGTTTCATTAGATAATTTAGGCTATAGAAGAGTTAATGAGTTATCTGGTGGACAAAAGACTAGAGTTAGTATAGCAAGAGCATTAATTAAGAATCCTAATGTTATACTTGCTGATGAACCTACTGGTAACTTAGATTCTACTAATTCTATTCAAATATTTGAAATATTAAAAAATATATCTAAAGATAGACTTGTAATAGTAGTAACTCATGATACTGAATATGCTTATAAATATGGTGATAGAGTAATAGAAATAGAAGATGGAAATATTACTAAAGATAATATTGTTAATCAAATAAATGAAGATAATAAAGAAATTAAAATAGTTAAATCTAGATTATCTTTTGTGGATGCTATAAAGTTTTCATCTTTGAATCTTAGAAGGAAAACAATTAGATTAATTGTTATATCAATAATTATATCAGTAACTCTTACTTTATTTGGATATTCTTATTTAATGAGTGATATAGATATTATTAATACCCATGTTAAAACAATGATAGATAATAATGAAACTGAAATGACTCTTGTAAAAAAAATATCTGGTAAAAATCTTAGTGATATAAATCCAGCACTTAGTATAAGTGATGAAGATATAAAATATATTCGTAATAATATAACTAATAACATTGAACTTACATATAGATTAGTTCTTGATAATGAATTTATGAAATTAGAAAAGAATATGGATTTTGAAAATCCTAATTTAGAACTTAGTTATAATGCTTATTATAATCATACATACACTGAATCAACTTTTATAGAAAAATCTAAAGAAAGTTTAGAAAATTTAAAACTTATTGGTAGCGCTCCTACTGGTAATAATGATATAGCTATATACAAAGTACTTGCTGACTATTTATTAATAAATGGAACTATTATATTAGATAGTGATTCTAAAGGAAATTTAATACAAAAAACATGGTATCCAAAGGATTATAATGATTTGGTTAATTCTCATAAAAAAATACTTTTAACTAATGGAAACTTTAGAAATTCTAAAAAATATTATGTTCTTATAACTGGTATCATTGATGAAGACTTAAGTAAGTTCGAAGTTCTTAAAACTATTGATAGAACTAAAGCAAAACATGAGCAAAAAACTTTACTTGATGAATTTAGTAATAAGTATATGCCATTATTAAATTTAAGAATAGTTAGTGATAGCTTTTATAAAGATACAATAATGGATAAAAATTATATACTTGATAACAATTTATATGATTTAACCTATACTTATAATAATGAAAAGTATTATACAAGTTTTAGTAGTAGTTTAATTAGTTCAGTTGAAATGAATATATATGATGGCAAAAAAACTAGAAAAATAAGTGATATTAAAGAAGATGAAATAGTCTTAGATATGTCTTTAATTTCTAAAATGAATGGTGGAGATAAATTCTATTCTGAACAGTTAGAAATATATACTAAAAAAATAGATAAAGAATATGAAGATAAAGTAAAACAAAGAGAAAAGAAACTAGAAGAAGAGCAAAAGAAGCTAGATGATGATCCTGAATATATAGTAAAAGAAATACCTGAAATAGTTAAACTTGATGAAAATAAGATATTAGATGATTTTAACAAGAAATTCATTGATGATTTTGGAATAATAGGTAAAATCATTAATGTTTCTATAAATGATTTATATAAAGAAAATAATTCTAAGGCATACGATTTAAAAGTAATAGGATACGTGTATGGTAATAATGAAAATAATAGTGATAAATCTTTAGTTAATGAAAAATTAATTAGTGAATACATGAGAGGTAACAGAGAAACTTATAAAATTAATATTAATGAAATAGATGAAAATAAAATTAAAGATTTATTAGTTAAGTATTCTGATGATAAGAATTTTAATATAAGTACATTATATAGCTCGACTATTAAGTCATTAAAAACTAGTGTTAATAAGCTAAATGGATTATTTAAGAAAATATCATACGGTTTAATAGCATTTTCTATAGTACTTTTGACATTGTATATATTAATGAGTATAAATAATAGTAAGAAAGAAATTGGTATTTTAAGAAGTTTAGGTACTAAAATAAGTGGAATATATAAGATATTCTATATAGAAGGATTGATAATTGGTGTTATCTCTGTAGTCCTTTCATCAGTTTTTATATATTTTGGAACTGGATTTATAAATAATTATATATCTAAAGATTTATTTTATAGTGTAAAACCAATAGTATTTAATCCTAACGTTATATTATATATTTCAGTAATTATATTTATTGCGGTAAGTATATCAAGTTTAATACCACTAATGAAAATATCTAAAAGTAAAGTTATTGATATTATATATAGTAAATAATAAAAGAGAGTTTTAAAAACTCTTTTTATATGTTATAATTCTTAACTGAAAGAAGAGGTGAGTCGCTAGGCTGTATTCCTAGTAGATGTATGGATTATAAAGATATAAATACTTATGATTATCCTTTAGATGAATCTTTAATAGCTCAAGTTCCAATTAAAGAGCGTGATCATTCAAAATTATTAGTGGTAAATAAGTATGATGGAAAATACAAAGATGAAATATTTTATAATATTAAGAATTATCTTCATATGGGAGACACACTAGTTCTTAATAATACTAAGGTATTACCTAGTAGAATTATTGGTTATAAAGAAGAAACAAATGCTAAGATTGAAGTGTTGTTACTTAAAGAATTAGAAAGTAATATATGGGAGTGTCTTGTTAGACCTCAAAAGAGAGTACATAAAGGTACTATTATAAAATTTGATGATGAGTTTAAGTGTGAAGTAGTAGAGGTATTTAAAGATGGTATAACACATGTTAAATTAGTTTATAGTGGTATACTAGTAGAACATTTAGATAAAGTTGGAGCTATGCCACTTCCACCTTATATTCATGAGAAACTTAAAGATAATAGTCGTTATAATACAGTGTATGCTAAAAGAGAAGGTAGTGCTGCTGCTCCTACTGCTGGACTTCATTTTACAAAAGAGTTATTAAGTGAACTTGAAAGTATGGGAGTAAATATTCTATATGTAACACTTAATGTTGGACTTGGAACTTTTAGACCAGTTAGTGAAAGTGATATAACTCATCATGATATGCATAGTGAAAAGTATGAAATAACTGAAGAAGTTGCAAATAAGTTAAATGAATGCAAAAAGAATGGTAAGAGAATTATATGTGTTGGTACTACTAGTCTTAGAACTTTAGAAGCTAATATATCTAAATATGGAGAGTTTAAAGCAACAATTGAAGAAACAGGTATATTTATATATCCTCCATATGAATTTAAGTCAGCAGATGCTTTAATTACTAATTTCCATTTACCTAAGAGTACACTTGTTATGTTAGTGTCTGCATTTAGTAGTGTAGATATAATTAAAAATGCTTATATGCATGCACAAAGTTTAAAATATAAATTCTTTAGTTTTGGAGATGCTATGTTTTTAACTAATGAGGAGGTAAAGTAATGGATTTAAAATTTAAATTAATAAAAGAATCATCTTGCGGAGCTAGACTTGGAGAGTTTGAGACAAGATGGGGAAAACATAAAACACCTATGTTTATGCCAGTTGGTACTCAAGCTACAGTAAAAACATTAAGCCCTGAAGAATTAAAAGATGCTGGAGCTGATATAATACTATCAAACACATATCATTTATGGTTAAGACCTGGAGAAGATGTAGTTGATAATGCTGGTGGTCTTCATGAATTTATGAATTATAAGACAGGACCAATTCTTACTGATTGTGGTGGATTTCAAGTTTTTAGTTTAGCTAAACCAAAAGATATAAGTGAAGAGGGAGTTAAGTTTAAAAGTCATATAGATGGAGCTAATTTATTTTTAACGCCTGAAAAAAGTATTGAAATACAAAATAAATTACATTCAGATATAATGATGAGTTTTGATGAATGTCCTCCTTATCCAGTAACACATGAATATATGAAAAATAGTATTGAAAGAACTCTTAGATGGATGAAAAGAAGTAAAGATGCTCATAAAGATCCTGAACATCAAGCATTATTTGGTATAGTTCAAGGTGGAGAGTTTGAAGATTTAAGAAAGTTTTCTGCAATAGAAACTGCTAAAATGAATTTTGATGGATATAGTGTTGGTGGAGTTTCAGTTGGGGAAGATGAGGAAACTAAACTTAAGATGATAGAGTATGCTACTCCATATTTACCTAAAGATAAGATTCGTTATTTGATGGGTGTTGGTGAACCGATAGATTTAATTGATGGAGTTATTCGTGGAATAGATATATTTGACTGTGTACTTCCTACAAGACTAGCAAGACACGGAAACGCATTAACTAGAAATGGAAGAACTAACTTAAGAAATGCTAAATTTAAAATGGATTTAAGTCCAATCGAAGAAGAATGTGATTGTTATGCATGCAAACATTATACTAAATCATACATTAGGCATTTATTAGTTGCTGATGAAACATTTGGTCAAAGACTTATTTCAATTCATAATATAAGATTCTTAACTAAATTAATGGAAGATATAAGACTTCATATTGAAAATGATGATTTACTTGAGTTTAGAGAAGAGTTTGTTGAAAGATATAATAAGAAGAATGAAAAATAATTTTCATTCTTTTTTTGAGTTTCAAATAAATATTTTTTTCTTGACCATAAGAATAGGCATATATTATAATAAAATAGGTGATAATATGAAGGATAAAAAAATAATATTTGGAATAACTTTAGCATTTATATTTCTTGCCAGTGTAGGATTTTCATATGCATATTTTAGCAATTCAATAGTTCAAAATGAAGTAAAAGATCAAGTAGTAGAAACTGGTATATTACAACTTACATATACCGATGGGCCAGAGATAAATATACAAAATATGAAACCGGGAAATACAATAACTAAAACAATAACTGTTAAAAATACTGGTTCCTTAGAAGCAAAATATAATATTATATGGCAAGAGTTAACAAATGAGATTACTAATGATGAAATGTTAATTGAAGGAACATGTACAAGTTCTAGTGGAACATGTGAATCTATTGAAAGTAGCTCAATTTCTGATAAAAGTATTAAAAAGAATATTTCTATTGCTTCAGGAGTAACTCATACTTATAATCTAACTATTACATTTAAAGATACAAATACATCTCAAAATTATAATCAAGGTAAAAAGTTTAATGGTGTTTTAGGAATAGAAGAGTACAAAAAAGAAAGCATATATTGTACTTTTAATGGAGAACTTACTCAAGGTGCCGAGTATGTAAATGGTCAATATACTTATAGATATATGCAAGAATCTAACTATAATGGTGAAGATTATATTTGGTCGAATATAGATAATGATGGTTGGGGCGTTGCATTAACGGATAGAACAAGTACTAAATCTATTAATAGTGAATTATGTACATATATAAATGATAAACCAGTAGTATCTATGCGTTATATGTTTGCTGGTAGCAAAACAACAAGTTTAGACTTAAGTAACTTTAATACAAGTAATGTTACAAATATGAGTAGTATGTTTTATTTGAGCAATGCAACTAGTTTAGACTTAAGTAGTTTTGATACTGGTAATGTAATTAATATGAATGGTATGTTTTTTAATAGTAGTGTTATATCAATAAATGGTTTAGAAAATTTTGATACTAGTAATGTGATTGATATGGGTTCTATGTTTAGAAGTAGTGGCGTCATATCATTAAATTTGTTAAGTTTTAATACGTCTAATGTCATTAAAATGTCTGAGATGTTTAATGGAACTAAATTAACTTCATTAGATTTAAGCAGCTTTGATACAAGTAATGTAACTAATATGCAGGGTATGTTTTACAGTAGTTTGCTTAAAACTATATATGTTAGTAATAAATTTAGTACAAGTAAAGTTACTCAAGATGGTTCTATGTTTAATGCTTGCACTAACTTAGTAGGTGGAGCAGGAACAAAATATGATTCTAGTCATTATGATAAAACATATGCTCGTATAGATGGAGGAACTAGTAGTCCTGGATACTTTACATTAAAACAATAGTTATGTAGAAATACATAGCTTTTTATTTAGTTTTTTTTGTTACGCCTATGATACCACCTGTGACTGAAGATAATATTAAAGATAAATAATATACTAGGGCACCAAAAGAATATTTTGAGATAAATAGAGTTATTATTGAAAATAAAATACAAATAGAAGTAGATACTATAAAACCATTTAAATATCCTTTTGATCTTTCTAATGATGAAGTTTTAAATCCTAAAACAAAGAATAAAAGTAGAATAACTATATAATTTATTATACTTACTGTGTTATAACTAAGAATTTCTAAATAATAAATTAAAGATATAATTAATAGATATATTAAGAAAAGTATTATAAATAAAGATATACTTTTTAAATAATTAATAATTTTATTCATTTTATCACCTAATTAAGTATATTTGTGATTAAAAAATATATGAATTAAACATAATAATAGTAGGTGATATATATGGATTTAGTAATGGTAATAATTAGAACAGTGTTTTTCTATCTGTTTGTGCTTGTTATATTTAGACTTATGGGTAAAAGAGAAATAGGAGAGTTATCTATACAAGATTTAGTAGTTAGCTTATTGATTGCTGAATTAGTTGCGATTAGCATTGAAAATTATAAAGATTCTATGTTACTTACGGTTATACCTATACTTATACTTTTATTCTTTGAGATAGTGGCTGGGTACTTATCATTAAGATTTAATAAGTTTAGAAATATTATGGATGGTAAACCAGTTCTTATAATAAATAGAGGAATAATAAATTATAAAGAAATGATGAAACAAAGATATTCTTTAGATGACTTATTATTAGAACTTAGAAATAATAATATTAAGAATCTTAAAGATGTAGAGTATGCAGTCTTGGAAAATAGTGGAAAACTTAATGTGTTTAAATATAACTTTTTAGGTTTTGATTCTGCAAATCCATTTCCATTAATATTAGATGGTGTTGTTCAAAAAGATACATTATGTTATATGGACAAGGATGAAAAATGGTTACATGATTATTTGAGATGTAATAATCTTAAGAAAGAAGACGTGTTTTACGCATTTTATAAGAATAATAAGATTTATGTTATTAAGAGAAATGAATTAATTAGATAGTACTTTCTTTATTTCTTTAGCATAAAGGTATGTACTTAGAAGTAAGTTAATTATTATTGATAATATAAGAGAATACATACCTATTTTAAGAAGTGATAAAGATGCTATTGAGATAAGTCTTATGATTGAAGATATGATAGTACATTTCATAGCACTTTTAGATTTACCTAGTGCTTGTAGTGCATTTATAAGAGGATACTCAATATAGAATAATATAGTAAATGGACTTAGTAGTCTAATATAATCTAAACCAAGTGTTGTATGATATAAAATATTTAAAAAAAATGTAGGAAATAAAGTTATTATAAGAGTGGATAGTCCACCTATAGAGCAAGAGATTAAAACTATTTGTTTTATTCTTTTTTTACACATTTCATTGTTACCTAGACTATAATATTTAGAAAGTTCTGGTACTAAAGATGTAGCCATATTTTGAGTAAAAAATTGTGGCATTAAAAGTAATGACATTGCATAAGCGTTTATGACACCGTATTCATAAACTATAAAGTCTTTAGAGTATCCCACATACATAAGAACATTTGTAAGGACTATTGGTTCTAAAAAATAAGAAATTGATCCTATTATTTTACTTGAAGTAGAAGGTACACATATATCCATTACTTTTTTTATATCATTCTTATTAAAATCATTTATAGATGGCCTGATATTTTTAGGAAAGAAATACATCATTACTAGTTGAGATACAACTTCACCGACTGCGTTTACTAAAATAATGAAACTAATTGCGTGTGTTAAACTAATACTTAAAAATTTATTTATAAATAATGTTATTAGTATTAATCTTGTAACTTGTTCTATAAAGTTAGATAACATATATGGAAACATATTTTGTTTTCCCCAAAAGTATCCTTTTATAATTGAAGAAATACTTATGAATGGAGTTACTAGTGAAAGACATATTATTGGAAAATATAAAGTTTCATTTTTAAGAAGTGTACTAAGTGTTGGAGCTAGTAATATAGTTATTCCTATTATAAAGATGTTAATTATTATTGAAAGAGGAATAATTGATGTAAAAAGTGTTTTGGTTCTTGAACTTTTTTCTGATATTATTTTTGATAATGCAGTAGGGTAAGATAAAGTTGCAAGTACACTTAAAAGAGAGCTAGTCGGAGCAAGTAAACTATATAGTCCCATACCTTCAGCACCTAGTTTTCTAGTTACTATTATTCTTAATACGAAACCTACTAATTTACCAATTACTCCTCCGATAAGTAATACTAATGTTGATTTTAAAAATATATTATTCTTTATTTTATTTAACATAATAAAGTATATGAAGTAGTTGATAAAGATATTTATTTATGGTATTATTAATGTGTTCTTATAGAACAACAATTTTAAAAATTACCTTATAAAGAGTGACTGAGAGACTGGCTCTATGAAGTCACACCAACCTATTTGATTAGGTGGTAAACCCAGATGGATGAGGATAACTTATATATACCTAAGTTATCTTAGGTATTTTTTCTTTTTAAGGTAATTGTAATCTTGGAAGGAGGAAATATATATGAGATTATTTAGTAATGAAATTGTTTTTAGAGGTCATCCTGATAAAGTATGTGATCAAATAAGTGATGCTTTAGTGGATGAATTTATTAAAGGGGATAAGAAAAGCAGATGTGCGATTGAGACTATGGGTGGTAAAGGTAAAATATTTATCACTGGGGAGGTTACATCAAAAAGTAAAGTTGATATTTCTAAAGTTGTAAAAAATGTTTTATTGGATGTTGGGTATAGTAATGACTATGAAATAATTAATAATATTGGTGTTCAAAGTAGTGATATTGCGTTGGGTACTAATGATGAAGTAATGGGTGCTGGTGATCAAGGCATGATGTTTGGATATGCTTGTAATGATAATGATTCATATTTACCTACAGCTATGGTTATACTCCAAGAGTTAAGCAAAAAGTATGATGAATTTAGAAAAGTTGATTCTAGATTTAAAAGTGATGGTAAAGCTCAGATAACTGGATACTATGATGAAGATATGAAACTTTTAAATATTAAAACATTTACTATAAGTTATCAGAATACTGAAAAAGAAAGAAGTAAAACTGATAAAATAATTATAGATATTTGTGATAATATTTGCTCTAAATATAATATTAAAGTAGAAGAATACTTGATAAATCCGACTGGTAAGTTTGAAATAGGCGGTTTCGAAGGTGATGCGGGTCTTACAGGTAGAAAGATAGTAGTTGATAGTTACGAGGGATTTGCTCCTGTAGGTGGTGGCGCTTTTAGTGGCAAAGATCCAACTAAGGTAGACAGAAGTGGAGCATATAAAGCTAGACTTATTGCAATATATTATCTTAAAAAATATAATCTTAAGTGGTGTAAAGTACAACTAAGTTATGCGATTGGTATTAGAAAGCCTTTAGCAATCTATATTGATAGTGATAAAGGTATTTTTAATGAAGAAGTGACTATTAATAAATATGAGAGTTTATATGAAGAATGTGAACCTAAGAATATAATAGATGATTTAAACTTATTAAATGAAAGATTTTATGAAAGAAGCAAATATGGACATTTTTAAAAGTGTAAAGTTTTTACATAAACCTTGATATAAAAAATTAATATGATATAATTAAATTAACCTAGATGAAATATAGCTCAATAAACCGGCTATGTAATACTATAGGGGGACTAATTAGTATATGGTGTTGAATATTGTATTTAATACAAGATCCCGAGTATGTTATGTGTCCTACCACCTCGTGCGAAACGCGAGTTTTATTACACTATATTTACCTAGGTATTTTTTTGTGGTATAATATAGGCACTTTTGAAGGAGTGAAAGATATGAATCTTTGTAGACTTGAAAGTCTAATTGGAAGTGAAAACTTAGAAAAAGTTAGAAAACTTAAAGTGCTTATTATAGGTCTTGGTGGAGTAGGCGGTTATGCTCTTGAATCTTTAGTTAGATGTGGTGTAGAAGATATAACTATAGTAGATGGAGATACTATTAAGCCAAGTAATATAAATAGACAAATTATAGCGACTTCTCGTAATAATAATAAATATAAAACTAGAGAATGGAAGAAAAGAATTAAACTTATTAATAAAAATGCATGCGTTAATATAATAAATACTTACATAACTCCTGATAATATAGAATTGTTATTTGGCGAAAAGTATGATTATATGATTGATGCTTGTGATACTACTCGTGTTAAAGTTGAACTTGTTAGAAGATGTCATGAGAATGGTATTAAGCTTGTTTCATCAATGGGTACAGCTAAAAAGTTAGATGCTACTAAGTTGATAATAACTACACTTGATAAAACTAATACAGATCCACTTGCTAAAAAAGTAAGACATGAACTTGGAAAAGATAAAGATTTAATGAAAGATGTAGTTGTTGTAACATCTACTGAAAAAGCAATTGATACTAAGAATATGCTTGGTTCTAGTGCATTTGTTCCAGCCGTTGCAGGACTTTACATAACAAACTATATAGTTAAAGATGTATGTAAGATGTAACTTAGGTTATATCTTTTTTTATGGAAATTTAAAAAAAGTGTTTTAGTGATTTACTTCTAAAGATAATAATAAAAGTAAAAATAAGGCTCTTTATCATTTTGTCCAAGTCGACAAAATGATAAAATTGGGTAAGGGCGGAGAGAGAATTGTTGATGACTATAAGCTATCTAGGTATGCTTGTTATTTAATCGTGCAAAACTCTGATTCTAGAAAAGAAGTTGTTGCCTTAGGTCAAACTTATTTTGCTGTTCAAACTAGAAAACAAGAACTTAGTGAGAAAGAATATCTTGGTCTTACTGAAGATGAGAAAAGATTTTATCAAAGGAATTTAACAAGAAAAGGAAATTATTCTTTAAATATAACTGCTAGAAATGCTGGAGTTAAGAATTTTGATAAGTTTCATAATGCTGGATATAGGGGACTATATAATGGAGAAACTGCAGATGATATCGCAAAACGTAAGAATTTAAGATATAGAGAAGACATACTTGATAATATGTGTAGTGAAGAATTAATTGCAAATCTTTTTAGAATTAGTCAAACTGAATCAAAATTAAAAAGAGATAATATATCTGGTGAAACTAAGGCTAATGAAACTCATTATATCGTAGGTAAAAATATAAGAGAAACTATTCTTAAAAATGGTGGAATTATGCCGGAAGATATGCCAACGCCTGATAAAAGTTTAAAAGAACTTGAAAAAGATAGAAATAAAAAACTACCTTTATAAGTAGTTTATAATGTCTTTTGACTTTGAGGTCTTATTCTTAAATCTTCACTTTCAAGTTCTTCTTTTGTTTTTGATAGTGGTTCATGACCTTTAGTGAATGAATTTAAATAAATACCTCCATTAATTGATTTAAAATCTTTTGTTGTGTATCCAGTTTTAGTGTTATAAAATGAGTCTCCATATGTTCTTGCCATGTTTTCATCTAATATATGGTATCCATCTATTAATAATTTTTCTACTTCACTTTTATCTTCATCTTTTATGAAATATCCAGGAGATGGAGTTTTTAATATCATACCATTATGTGTTAAATATTCACTTTTCTCATCAGTAAAGAATTGTCTATATGTTGGATCTATTAAATATGGAGTCAATGTTCCATTTACATTGAATCTTGCTACTATGAATGAGTGACCTTCAATATCATTTGTTATTACATTTTGTGTCATACATGGATGTGTTTCGACGCCTAAATCGTTTAAATAGTATGTTATGATAGCTTGTGCTTTATCACATTTAAATTCAAAACTAAAATTATCAAAATCATCTGTGAATTTACATCTAGTTAGATAACAAATATTATCTAAAAACAAGTTTAATTCTTCTTCTGAAAGGGGAATATTACTTTCGATTTTTCTTTCTAATTCAGTAATTACTTTAGAGTCGATGTTTACTGTTTTAGGAGTGCTTTTCATTATAAATTTCATTTTTTTACCTTAATACTATTATTAAATTTATACATTTCTGTTTCGTATTTATTTTTTCTTGGTGTATAGTATTTCCTTCCTTTTAGATTATCTGGCATATATTCTTGATCTACCCAATAGTTTGGATAGTTATGTGGATATTTATAGTTTGGACTAGTTGTTCTTATATGTGCTGGTATTCTTCCAACTGACATAGTATTTATGTCTTTAATAGCTTCTTTAATTGCCGTATCTGCTGAATTACTTTTAGGACTTAGTGCCATATCTATTACTGCACAAGAGAGTGGCTTAACTAATTCTGGATATCCAATTCTTTCACTTGCTTCAACTGCAGCAACTACTTTAGGACCAATCATTGGATTTGCAAGACCTATATCTTCATAAGCGATAACAATCATTCTTCTATAAATAGAATCATAGTCTCCACTTACTATCAATCTTGCTAAATAGTGAAGGGCTGCATCTACATCACTTCCTCTAATACTTTTTTGAAATGCAGATAACATATCGTAGTGTCCATCCTCATCTTTATCAGTAAAGAATGAAGGAGTATTAGTTGTTTCTTTTATATTGTCAATTGTTACTTCTTTATTGTATCCATAATAATTAAATTCAATAAGATTGTATGCAAATCTTATATCTCCATTAGATATTTTAGCAATATATTTTATAGTTTTATTATCCATCTTTATATCTGAAAGAACATTTTTAACTTTTTTAATGCCTATTTCAATATCTTCTTCGCTTAAAGCATGAAGTTCAATTAGTTGACATCTACTTCTAATGGCAGGATTAATTGAATGATATGGATTAGAATTAGTAAGACCAATTAGAACAATAAGACCACTTTCAATATATGAAAGTAATATATCTTGTTTATCTTTGTTCATTCTATGTATTTCATCTACGATAAGAATCATGTTTCCATACATTTTGGCTTCTTCAATAACCACTTCAAAATCTTTTTTAGAATTAATAGTAGCATTAAGCATTCTGTATCTAATACCAAGTTCATTTATTAAAGCAAGAGCAATAGTAGTTTTACCACAACCACTATTACCATAAAAAATTATATTAAATAAAACTTTGTTTTTTACTAAGTTTGTTAATACTTTATCTTTACCAATAAGATGCTTTTGACCTAGAACATCTTTTAAATTATTAGGTCTTAATTTATTTTGTAATAATTCCATAGTACACCTCATAAGTATTTTATCAATTTTATAATTAAATTTAAAGTCATTTAAAAGTCATTTTAAATAAATATTATTGTTATTGATATATTTATTTGCTATAATGGGTATGCATTAATAAAAGAGGAAGCTATGAAAAAGATAAGACTTAAAAGTATTTTATTAGTAGTATTAACAATAGGATTGTTTTGGTACATATTGAAGGATAATTTTAGTGAGTCAGTCACTTTATTACTTTCATCCAATATATGGTATTTATTATTAGTTGTAATTACATATATTGTTTATTTTTTTGTGGAAACATATTTACTTTACTTATTAATTAATAAAGTAAATAATTCTTATTCTTATAAACTAACTTTAGAATTAAATTTAATGACTAAATTTTTTAATGGAATAACACCATTTTCATTAGGAGGTCAACCACTTCAAGTGTATGAACTTAGTAAGAGTAAAGTAAGGGTTACAGAGTCTTTATTAGTTATTGTAGAAAACTTTATAGTTTTACAAATTTCTATGACAATTATGTCTCTTATATCTTTAGGAGTTTGTTTATATAATGGATTTATTCCAACTAAAATATTATGGATTTTAACTATAATAGGTGTGTTTATAACAATTATATCTTTCTTTATGGCGATATTTATGGGATTAAAAATACATTATGCTAAAAAAGCTGGAAAATGGTTTATAAATATTCTTAGTAAATTTCATATATTAAAGAATAATGAAGAATCATATTTAAGATGGACTAATAAATGTGATGAATACAATACTAGTTTTAAAATATTATTAAAAGATAAAACTTTTATTGTAAAGTGCATATTTCTAAATATATTTTATATGACAATATTTTGCATGATACCATTCTTTGTGTTTAAGGCTTTAGATATAAATATAAGCATTAATATGTTTTATGTGATAATATTTGCTTGTTTTGTTTATATTTCAGCATCATTTGTACCAATTCCAGGTGCTAGTGTAGGTATGGAGTATGCGTTTATTAATTATTTTGAATTAATAGTTAGTAGTTCTTTAGTAATGCCTGGTGTATTACTTTGGAGGTTTGTTTCTTATTATATACCAATGATAGCTGGGGGAATATTATTTAATATCAAAGATTCTATGAAAAAATAGTTTGCTAATTGCAAACTTTTTAATTGCTTAGTTTTTCTATAAATGATATACTTAATAATAGGGTGAAGATATGAATAGAGAAAATAAAATACTTTTTGGTGTATGCCTGGGAATAATGTTTCTAATATCAGTATCTACTTCATATGGATACTTCAGTTCTACAATTAGAAACGATAGTGTAAAAGATCAAGTAGTTACAACTGGTACGTTAAGTTTAAGATATGTTGATGGTGCTGAAATAAATATGCAAAATATAACTCCAGGAGCAACAGTTACAAAAACTGTTTATGTAGCAAATACTGGAACTTTAAATGCAACATATAATCTTGTATGGCAAGAATTAGTTAATGAAATTACTAATGATGAAATGTTAATTGAGGGAATATGTACTAGACTTGATGGTATTAGCGAGAGTGTAAGCGGTACATGTAATAATATATCTAGTACTCCTATTTCATCAAATGTAATTAAGAGTGCTGTTTCTATTGAGCCAAATATAATTCATAAATATGATTTGACTATAACATTTAAAGAAGCTAATGCAAGTCAAAATTATAATCAAAGTAAGAAATTTAGTGGTGTTATCGGTGTAAAAGAATCAACAACTTTAGATTTTTCGAGTGATAGTTGGAATACAATTATTTCAAATGTTAAAGCAGGTAAGGGTTCTTCTTATGAAGTAGGAGCAACAAAAGAAGTAACTTTGAGTACACTTGGTACACATACTATTAGGGTTGCAAATAATACATCGCCAAGTGAATGTTCTACAAGTGGTTTTTCACAAACTGCTTGTGGCTTCGTGCTTGAATTTGCTGATATTATTACAACACATTCTATGGATAGCAGCTCTGTAGGTGGCTGGAATGAAACTGCACTTTATACATATTTAAATAATACTATTTATAATGAACTACCTAATAATTTAAAAAATTCAATAATAAATACTACTGTTGTTTCTAGTCCTAGTATTATTAGTGAAGAACATATAGTATCGACAGATAAAATGTACTTACTTGCTCCGAGTGAAATTTATAGTGATTGGAATGATGAATATGATATTTCAAAAAATCTAACAAGACAGTTAGACTATTATAAGCAAAAAGGAACTTCCACAAGTTCTAATTCTAGTGCTCTTAAATCACTAGGAAGTACTAATACTGGATGGTGGACTAGATCTGCTGATCACGTTGATGCTGAACTTTTCTTTGAAGTATTTTCTGCAGGAAATTGTGCAAGTAGTTCTGTTAGTTCATCTTCTGGTGTTTCACCAGCATTTAGAATAGGATAATAAGAGATTTACATAAACTTTGTAAAAGAACTATGAAATATTAGTTCTTTTGTTGTATAATGATAATGGGTAAAATTTATGATAGAGATTGATAATAAAGAATATATTGATGATTTTAGTGATTACTTAAGAATAGACAAAAATTATAGTGCTAATACTATAGAGTCATATATTAGAGATATTAGAAACTTTTTGGAATACACTGATAAAGAAATTCTTGATATATCTAAAAAGGATATTGATAACTATATCTTACATGTGCTTCCTAAATATAATGAAAGTTCTATTAATAGAATAATTGCTAGTATTAAAAGTTTTTTTAAATATTTATCTATATATAAAGGTTTTATTAATGTTAGTGAAGATGTTGAGAGTCTTAAAAGAAAGAAAGTACTTCCTAAATATTTAAGTATTGAAGAAGTTGATAAACTTTTAGATATAAAGTTAGTAACGCCTTTTGATTATAGAAATAAAACTATTCTTGAACTTTTATATGCGACTGGGCTTAGAGCTACTGAACTTATAAACCTTGATTTAATTAATATAGATACTGCTAATATGGTTGTTAAAGTATATGGAAAAGGAAGTAAAGAGAGAATTGTTCCTTTAAGTAAAATAGCTGTTAATTATTTAGATTTATATATTAATAAATATAGGCCAATGATGTTTGTTAAAAATCAAAAACCAACTGATGCGTTATTTTTAAATAATCATGGTCAGAGAATGACAAGACAAGGTTTATATAAAATTATTGGTGAAATAGCAAGAACTAAAAAGATAGATAAAGAAATAACGCCACATGTGTTAAGACATAGTTTTGCAACTCATATGATAGAATGTGGTGCTGATATACGTAGTGTTCAAGAATTACTTGGTCATGAGAACGTTGTTACTACGGAAATATATACGCATCTTGCAAACAATTTTATAAAAGAAAATTATAATGAATATTTTAATAGAAGTACAAAGGAAGGTGGAAATAATGTTTAAAAGAGTATTTTTAGTTGTTATGGATAGTGTTGGAGTTGGATCAACAGAAGACTCAGATAAGTATGGTGATAAAGGCGCTAATACAGTTTTACATACTATAGGAGACGCATATAATTTAGATGTACTTGAAAAATTAGGGCTTACTAATTTAGTTGGGAAGAATGAAGAGAATGTTAAAGCTTTATATATGAGAGCTAAACCTGTTAATGTTGCAAAAGATACATTAAATGGTCATTATGAAATGATGGGAGCTGTAGCTAAAGTTCCATATAAAACTTATCCTGATGGTTTTCCTCTTGAGTTAATATCTAAGATTCAACATGCTATTAATAGAGATGTAATAGGTAATTGTGTTGCAAGTGGAACACAAATTATTGAAGATTTAGGTGAAATGCATATGAAGACTGGGGCTATTATAGTTTATACTTCAGCAGATTCAGTTCTTCAAATAGCTGCACACGAAGATATTATTCCAGTAGAAGAATTATATAAAATATGTGAAACAGTTAGAGAATTAACTAAGGGAGACGAATATAAAATTGCTAGAGTTATTGCTCGTCCATTCATTGGAAAACCTGGAAGCTTTACAAGAACACCTAAGAGACATGATTATGCTTTAGACCCACCAATCAATGTACTTGATTTACTTGATAGAAATAATGTTGCTACTATAGCTGTTGGTAAAATATCAGATATATTTAATAACAAGAGTATAGCTGTTAAAGTTAGAACAAGAGACAATCTAGATGGAATAATGAAGTTAATTGATTTTGCTAAAGGAGATTTCAAAGGTTTCTTATTTGCAAATTTAAATGACTTTGATATGTTATATGGACATAGAAGAGATAGAGAAGGATATTTAAAAGCTTTAGAAGAATTAAATTATTATTTACCAACATTCTTAAAGAATCTTAAAAAAGATGATTTATTCATATTAACTGCTGATCATGGAAATGATCCTACATGGAAAGGTACAGATCATACTCGTGAATATATACCAATTATGATATATAGTCCAAGTTTTAAATATGGTAAACGTTTAGAAGATAGAAGTACATTTGCTGATATTGGTGCTACCATTCTTGATAATTTTGGTATTAAAAACGAACTTGGAATTGGTACTTCTATATTTGATGAAGTAAAAAAAGAAGAAGAATAGTAATTATTAAGTAACTTATGATATAATTAAGTTACTTTTTATATGGAGGAATCTATGAAAATAAATGATATATATGAAGTTACTATAAATGATGAAGATGATATTGGTAATGGTATTACTAGAATAGATAATTTTGTTGTTTTTGTTCCTTATGCATTAAAAAATGAAAAAATAAAAGTAAAAATCACTAAAATAAATAAGAGATTCGCAACTGCTAAAATAGAAGAAATAATTAATATGGATGATAGAAGACAGTGTGTTAAATGTAAGATCTTTAATGAATGTGGAGGATGTTCATTCTTACATTTAAGTTTTAATGAAGAAAAGAAAAAGAAGATAGATTTTATAAATAAATTATTTAATACTAATGTTAAAGAAATACTTACTAATAACGAATATAATTATAGAAATAAAGCTACTTTTCATGTTAAAAATGGTATGATTGGATATTATAGTGAAAACACTAATAATTTAGTAGAATTTGATAATTGTTTACTTTTAGATAATAGAATTAATGAAGTATATAATGTTTTAAAGAATATAAATCTTAGTGGCATATCCGAAGTAGTAGTTAGAACTTCTAAAAATAATATTATGGTTATTCTTAAGGGTCAAAAAGAAGAATTTAATTACGATGAATTAGTTAATAAAATTAAGATAGATTCTATATATTTAAATAATAAACTATTATATGGTAGTGCTTATATTATAGAAGAACTTGGTAATATTAAATATAGTATTTATCCTAATGCATTTTTTCAAGTTAACACAGATAATATGAAAATTATGTATGATAAGGTTAAAGAATATGCTGGAAGTGGAAATAAACTTTTGGACTTATATTGTGGTACTGGTACAATTGGAATATATCTTAAAGAAAATTTTGAGGAAGTCACTGGTATTGAAGTGAATAAGGAAGCAATATTAAATGCTAATATTAATAAAAACTTAAATAATTTAAGGAATATTAATTTTATTTGTGGAGATGCAAGTATTGCTAAAAATAATGATTATGATGTTATAGTAGTAGATCCTCCTAGAAGCGGTTTATCTAAAAAAGTAATAGATTTTTTAAATAAAAGTAATGCTAAAACAATTGTATATGTTTCTTGTAATCCTAAAACTTTAAAAAGAGATTTAGGTTTATTAGCTAAATATAGTATGATAAAGCTTGAATGTATAAATATGTTTAATAAAACTAAGCATTGTGAAGTAATCACTGCTTTAGATAAAAAATAAAGAATGTACATATATACTAAAAAATATATTTAATAAAAATAATTTTGCTTGCTTGAATTTAGAAAAATAATATGATATATATTAATTGTATTAATTATCTTGCCATGGGTTAATACGGCAATTTGGACGCTAAGGTTCTAATTCTTTAAGGCAAGAAAGAATTATTGCATGCTGCGGGATATCCCTTTTGATGGAATGAAGGGATATCCTTTTTTTATTCAAAAAGAAGGAGGTTTAATATGAATGAAATAGTAGAAAACGACGTTATAAATATTGAAAATATGATTTATGAATTCGATGGAAAGGAGGTAATGCTGGATACTGATTTAGCAAAACTATATCATGTAGAAACAAAAAGAATTAATGAAGCTGTTAATAGAAACAAAGAAAAGTTTCCTAATAGAATATCGTGGATAACAAATGATACTGAAGTTGAAATTTTGTGGTCGCAAAATGCGACCGCAAATATTAGTTCTAAATCTAGAACTAACCCTAGAGTGTTTACTGAGCAAGGAGTATATATGCTTGCTACAATATTAAAATCTAGAGAAGCAATCATGACAAGCATTAGAATAATGGATACATTTGTAAATATGAGACATTATATTAATTATAATAAAAACGTATTACCAAGAAGATTTTTATTATTAGAAGACAAGGTAGATAATAATACTAAAAGAATAGATGAATTATTTGATAAATTTAATCCAAAAGTAATAACTAAAAATTCTATCTTTTATAAGAATGATATATATGATGCATACTCAGTTTTAATAGAAATTTTTAAATTAGTTGAAGATGATATAATAATTATTGATAATTATGCTGGAAAAGAATTACTTGATATATTAAGAATAATAAATAAAAAAATTATAATAGTTACGTCCAATATAGATGATATTCAAAAGAAAAAGTATTTAAGACAGTATAAGAATGTATTATTTATAAAGAACGATTCATATCATGATAGGTTTATAATCATAGATAGAAAAAAAGTGTTCCATTGTGGTGCATCATTTAAAGATTTAGGCAGCAAATGTTTTGGAATTAATGAAATAGAAAATAAGATTGAAATTGATAAGTTAGTAAATGAGGTTGTTAAAGATTGCTGTATAAATAATTAATATTGTGCGTGATAATATTGGTATGTAAATATATTTTATAGTGATATTTAATAATATCAAATAAAATAATTTTTCTTGAATGAGTAACAAATGTTTGTTATTATAGTTACATACATAAATAAATTTCAGGAGGTTTAAAAATGATGTCATTAAATGAATATAAAGATTATTTAGCAAATACTTATAGTTGGTCTATAGATAATAGTAGTGAACTTGTTTTAAAAAGAAAAAAATTACTAGAACTTAAATATGGTGATGAATTTTTATCTAAGGTTATTAGTGATTCTTATGATTTTGCTAGAAGTGTTTTAGATGATGAAAGTATAAATTATGGATACTATAAAAGTGATGTTTTAGATGATACGACTTCATATATCAATTTAGGATTACATGGAGGATGGATGTCTGATACTTTATATGTCGATTCTGAAGGAAGACAAGTGAGTGCACATATTATTAAAACTATTTTTGGTAGAGGCATTATGATTGAACTTAGAACTGAAGAAGTTGAAAGAGAAGTAGAAGATGATATGTTTACTTTTGATTATAATTATTATATTTATATGCAGGGATTTCCTGAAAATTTAGATGAAGTTAGAAAATTACTATCAAAAGATGAATTGCAATTAAAAAGAAACGGATGATGAAATATGATCACATTTGAAGAATTTATGAAAGTTGATATAAGAGTTGGAACTATTATAGAAGTTAAGCCTTTTTTAAAGGCTAGAAAACCTGCTTATCAATTAAGAATTGATTTTGGTGATGAGATTGGTATTAAAAAGAGCAGTGCTCAAATAACAGAGTTATATAAGATAGAAGATTTAATTAATAAACAAATACTTGCTGTTGTTAATTTCCCACCTAGACAAATTGCTGATTTTATGAGTGAAGTATTGGTTCTTGGTACTTATAGTAAACAAGGAGTTGTTTTGATAAGACCAGATATGGATGTTAAGAGTGGAGATAAATTAGGGTAAAAAATAGAGGAAATTTTGAAGTTTCCTCTTTTAATTTGTAGTTATATATTACCATAAAATGGCTATTTTTTCAGAACTGGTAATACACTTAAAATTATGATATTAAGTATTGGGTGTAAGAAACGAATGATATAATTTTATATGAAAATGATCAAGAAAATATTAATAATTTAGTTAGTATGAATGAAATAACTAAAACTAAAAATTTAGTTTTGTCTCTAAAAGTAAATTATATAGTTGTTTTATGAACTTAAAAAAAGAATTTAAATTTCATGATGCAGTTAATGAATATTTAGATATGTATTATTCTAAAATTGTTAAAACTATTTTATATTTTGGCCTTAATAATAAATTGAAATTTTTAGTTGGAAGAGATGATACTATTATTGTATAATTGTTTATATATAGGAGATTTTATGAAGAAAATTATTATTATAGGTTGTCCTGGTTCTGGTAAAAGTTATTTTTCAAAGAAACTTAGAGATTTGACAGGATATCCTCTTTATCATTTAGATAATATTTATCATAATGAAGATGGTACTCATATACCACGTGAAGAATTTGATAATATTCTAAGAAAAATATTTAAAGAGAAAGAATGGATAATAGATGGTAATTATCAAAGAACTATTGAGATGAGGTTAAAGGAATGTGATACTTGTATTCTTTTAGATTTTCCAACTGAAGTATGCATTAGTGGAGCAGAAGAAAGAGTTGGAAAGAAACGAGATGATATGGCTTGGTTTGAAGATAGTTTAGATCCTACGTTTAAACAATATATTATGGATTTTTCTAAAACTTCACTTCCATATATTTATGAATTAATAGATAAATATAAAAATAAAGTAAATATTTTAATATTTAAGAGTAGAGAAGAAACAAATAATTTTTTATCTGAATATAAAGGAGAATAATATGATTATATATAATGAACTTAGTATGGAAGAATACACTAAGCTTTTAAATTCTGTTGGTTGGAAGATTCCTTCTTTGAGACTTCTTAAAATATCATTAGAACGAGGTGTTAATGTAAAGTGTGTAATGGATGAAAAAACTATTGGTATGGCAAGATTTGTTACTGATGGAGGATATGCTGGACTTTTAATGGATGTTGTGGTCCATCCTGATTACCAAGGTAATGGATATGGTAAAATGCTTATTAAATCGTTATTAGAATATATAAAAGATAATATTTTACCTGGTGAAGAAGTAATGATACAATTGTTATCAGCACCTAATAAACAATCTTTTTATTCAAAATTTGGATTTAAAGTTAAACATGAAGTTGCTGAAGATGGAATGTATATGTGGTTAAAAAAATAAAAGGTGAATGTTTGCATATTCACTTTTATAATGTTAAAATAATAATGTATTTTAGGAGTTGTTTATGGAGGACTATAAGGAAATAGAAAGAAGTATAATTACTAAATATAGAAAAGATATATGGAGTAAATTTGTTAAAGCAGTTCAAGATTATAAATTAATAAATAAGAATGATAAAATAATGGTATGTATTAGTGGTGGAAAAGATTCTTTTTTACTTGCTAAATGTGTAGAAGAACTACAACGCCATGGCAAGGTAGATTTTGATGCTTATTACGTTGTTATGAATCCTGGATATGCAGAAAAAAATAGAAATTTGATTTATAGTAATGCTAAACGTTTAAATATTCCAATTACTATGTTCGATAGTGATATATTTGATGTCATAAATACCATAGGAGGAGAGAAACCATGTTATTTATGTGCTCGTATGAGAAGAGGATTTTTATATAATAAAGCAAAAGAACTTGGGTGTAATAAGATAGCTCTTGGTCATCATTTTGATGATGTTATAGAAACTACATTACTTTCCATGTTTTATGGTTCTGAGATTAAAACGATGATGCCTAAACTTCATTCTGATAATTATGAGGGAATTGAATTAATTAGACCACTTTATTTAGTTAAGGAAGATGCTATAATTTCATGGAAGAATTATAATAATCTTACATTTTTAAATTGTGCTTGTAAATTTACTAAAAGAAATGAAATGAATGATGAAAATACAAGTAAAAGAAAAGAAATGAAAGAATTAATAAAAACTCTTAGAAAAAATAACAAATCAATAGATTATAATATATTTAAAGCATTAGACAATATTAATTTAAATTGTGTGCTTGGAACTAAGAAAAATGGTGTTTATACAAGTTTTTTAAATAGTTATAATGAGGATGAATTAAGTGAAAAAAAATAGATTTTTAATATTCTAATAATGTAGATTGTGAAGAATTTATAACTAATGGTAGTGATAAAAAATATTATTAAAATAGTTAGATATTTATAGGAGACACTATGAAAAATAAGAAAGAAAGAATTAGTATACCTAGTTATACCTTGAGTGAAGAATTGATTAATTCTATTTCTCATGGTATTGCTGCTATATTTAGTATTTGGGGGCTTATAATGCTTATTATTAAAGCTAGTAAAGTTGGTGCTATGGCAGTTACAACTGTTACTTTATTTGGCACTACGATGATACTTTTATATACTATATCTTGTATATATCATGCATTAAGTCCTAGAATTATTGGTAAAAAGGTTATGAGAGTAATTGATCATTGCAATGTGTTCTTACTTGTTTTTGGTACAATTATTCCAATAGCACTTGTAGGTATGAAAGGGGTTTATGGTTGGATATATTTTGGAATAGTTGGTTTTGTAACATTACTTGGAATCATTTTTTCTGCCATAGACGTGGATAAAAATGAAAAGATAGAAGTTGTTTGTCATTTAGTTAATGGTTGGAGCGCAGTTTTCTTTATAAAACCATTAATTGCTGGTGTTGGTAAAACGGGACTTTTATTAATTATATTAGGCGGTATTATGTATTCTATTGGAGCTTTTTTATATGCAATATGCTCTAAAAAGAAATATATGCATTCTGTATTTCATTTCTTTTGTATATTAGGAACAATATTTCATTATTTTGCAATTTATTTATTTGTATTATAAAATAAAATTTAATTAAGTTATCAAAAAAAGAAGCATATATAAATATATATACTTCTTTTTTATAGTATAATTTTTAATTTATTATAAATATATTTTTGATTTTTGATTTATTTTTATTATAAAGTTTTACTATTTCTTAAATAAAATTTTTATTATATTTTATTAGGAAAGAAACTAAAATGCTTTCGGTTATTATAAGAACCATTAAATACCAATTAATTCCAAATATTTCATATTCAATGTTACCTTTAAATTAGTAAACAAAACATAAATTTCCAAAATGATATTTTTTCATATCGTTGTTCTTTTTTCATATAAACCTTCCTTATTTTCTTGTACTGTTTATTTCATTATGAAACAATTTTAATTAAAATTATATATAAAATATTATTTATGGTATAATATTTTTGGTGATAACATGAAAAAAGAAGCAAAAACTAATGTTATGAGGATACTTGATCAAAAACGTATAAAATATTTTGTACATGATTATAGTGATACAGATATGGTAAGTGGACTTGAAGTTGCTTCTGTATTAAACCAAGATCCTAAAGTTGTTTTTAAGACTTTAGTTACTATAGGAAAAAGTAATAATCATTATGTTTTTTTAGTACCAGTATCTAGTAATTTAGATTTAAAGAAAGCTGCTAAAAGTGTTAATGAAAAATCTATTGAGATGATTAAATCAAAAGATTTACTTGGTTTAACTGGATATATACATGGAGGATGTTCACCAGTTGGAATGAAGAAATTTTTTAAAACTACAATAGATATTAGTGCTAAAAATAATGATAGAATATACTTTAGTGCTGGTAAAATTGGTTATCAAATAGAAACAACATTAGAAGAACTTTCAAAAGTATTAGAATATAATTTAGATGATATATGTGAGGAAAAAGATGTTTAAAATTAGTAAATATGTAGATTCAGATAAAGAAAATGTAGAAATTTATCCATTAGAAATAGAAATAAATGATAAAAAAAGTAAAACATTAGCTGTTGAAGTAAATGGATGCTTAGGGGATGACGATTATACATTTAGATTTATATTTAGTGACATAAAAAAGATATTTAATATCGAAGTTAATGATGAAGTTTGTTTAGATGAAAGTTATTTATTTGAAGGTGAAACCATGTTTACATATAATGGTGTTACTGACTTAGATACAATTTGTGACATAGATCTTTTTAGAATAGATAATGATAACTATGAATTTAATATAAGTTTTAATGCTCGTGAATATAATGGAATAATCTCTTTTGAGCACGATTTAAAGAAGTATCTATGATATTTCTTTTTTGTCACTTAAAAGTCACTTTACTTTCATAAAATGTAGGTGTATTTGAAAGGAAGATATTTATGGAAATATTAAAAGTTGATAATTTAACTAAAATATATGGAAAAGATAAAAATCAGGTTGTTGCACTTGATCATGTATCATTTTCTGTAGAAAAAGGAGAATTTGTAGCAATAGTTGGTGCTTCTGGTAGTGGTAAAAGTACACTTTTACATTTAATGGGAGGAGTAGATACTCCAACTAGTGGGAAAGTATATATAGATGGTAAAGATATATATAGTTTAAATAGTGATAACCTAGCTATATTTAGAAGAAGAGAAGTTGGGCTTATATATCAATTTTATAATTTAATACCTATCTTAAATGTAGAAGAAAATATATTACTTCCACTTGAACTTGATAATAGAAAAGTTGATAAATTTGAATTTAATGAACTATTAAAAATACTTGGTCTTCAAAATAGACGTAAGCATTTACCTAATGAACTATCTGGTGGACAGCAACAAAGAACATCTATAGGACGTGCATTAATTACTAAACCTGCGATTGTACTTGCTGATGAACCTACTGGTAACTTAGATTCTAAATCTAGTGAAGAAGTAGTAGAATTACTTAAAAAAATGAATAAAGAATATAAACAGACTATAATAATGATTACACATAACTTAGATATAGCAGCTGTAGCTGATAGAATTATTACTATAGAAGATGGAAAAATAGTTAAGGAGAAATAATTATGAGTATCCTTAATAAACTTACAATTAAAAATTTAAAACTTAATAAAAGAAGAACAATAGTAACAATTATTGGAATAATTTTATCTGTTGCTTTGATATGTGCTGTAGCAAGTATTGTATCTAGTTTTAGAGAAAGTTTAATTAAATTTGAAATAAATAGAGATGGCAACTTTCATTATGAATTTAGTAATGTAGATAGTAATACTTTAAGGGAAATAAAAAACAATAGAAATTTTGATAAAGTATATATAAGTAAAAATATTGGTTATTTAAAACTTAATAATAGTAAAAATGAAGATAAGCCTTATGCATATTTGATTGCTATGGATGATATAGCTATGTCTAATGTGTCACTTAATCTAATTGAAGGTAGATTTCCAACTAATGATAATGAAATAGTAATACCAAGACATTTAAAAACAAATGGTAGAGTTGATTATAAAATTGGCGAAACAATAACTTTAGATTATGGAGATAGAGTTAGTGATGAATATATACTTAATCAAAATAACCCATTTAATAAAGGTGATGAAACATTTAAAATAAAAGGTACTAAAACATTTAAAATTGTTGGTATTATAGAAAGACCAAGTACTATAATAGAAAATTATTCTGCTCCAGGGTATACATTTATAACATATTTAAATGAAAGTGTTTATAGTGGTGAATATAATGTTTATTTAAGATATACTAAAGAAGCATTAAAAAATAGATATGAAGTAACTGCTAAATTATTAGATATAGACCCTATAAAGTATCAAAAATATATGACTGATTTAAGTTCTCTTAGTGAAAGCGAAATAAATGCTGTTGAAGAAAAAATTGTAAAAACACCACATATTATGAATGGATATTTAATTAGTCTTGAATCAATGAGCCTTAATGATGGTACTATGAAAGTACTTTATATGCTTGCGACAATTGTAATCATAATTATTATTGTTTCTTCAATATTTTGTATTAAAAATAGTTTTGATATATCTATAACTGAAAAAACTAAACAGTATGGAATGTTTAGAAGTATTGGTGCCACATCTAAACAAATAAAGAAGAATGTTTTATATGAAGCATTTATACTTGGAATAATCGGTATTCCTCTTGGTATATTAAGTGGATTATTTGCTTCATGGATACTTATTAAAGTATGTAATTATTATTTATATGGTACTCTTAATGGAATAACATTAGTCTTTAGTACAAGTTTTATAGCAATATTAATATCAATATTACTTGGAAGCATAACAATATATTTTTCAGCATTAAAGAGTGCTAGAAGAGCATCTAAATTATCTCCAATAGTAGCTATAAGAAATAGTGAAGATATTAAAATAAAATCTAAGAAGTTAAGAACTCCTAAATATATAAAATCATTATTTGGAGTAGGTGGAGTTATATCATATAAGAATTTAAAAAGAAATAAAAAGAAATATAGAACAACAGTTATATC
>JABLTL010185964.1_pt1 | contig 64762 bp, 54 predicted proteins | sample 7160151 | NCBI WGS metagenome assembly JABLTL01 (sample SAMN14651223, study PRJNA627086) | human gut metagenome | isolation source: feces | host: Homo sapiens | reverse complement strand
CTTGCCGCAAACGTAAACGGTGACAGATATGTAAACTTTGTTGACGTAAGAATGCTCAACAACGTAATTTACAAGGTCTCGGTCATCAACCAGCAGACAGGTAAGGCAAGCTAAAGTATTGCTCAATTCCTGAAGTAAATTAAATCACGGCGGAAATCGGTTAATTTCGGTTTTCGCCGTGTTATTTTCCGAAAAGGTGTTGACTTTATCGGGTAGTTGTGGTATTATACATCAAAAGAAATCTTTAAGAGCGATACAGAGATGTCGACAAGGTTTTGAATAGTGAGACGGTAGGGTAACAGCCCGTGTTTTTGTGCGTCCGGATTTACGAACCTTGTCCCAACAGGGTTCTTTTTTATTGCTCATTCAGGAGGCTCTCATGACGGAATACATCTTGAAAAATGCATTGGTCTATACGGATTCGGGATTTCAGAAGCAGGATATATTTGTTTCCGAAGGCCGTGTTCTTTGTGTTTGCTGTAAGCTTTGTGCCGAATATACCCATTCCTATGATCTCACAAATAAGCATATTTTTCCCGGTTTCGTAGATGTTCATGTTCATCTTCGAGAGCCGGGTTTTTCTTATAAAGAGACAATCAAAACGGGTTCACTTGCCGCCGCAAAGAGCGGTTACACAACGGTTTGCACAATGCCGAATCTTGATCCCGTGCCGGATAGTGCGGAACACCTCGAAAAACAGCTTGATATTATCGAAAGGGATGCTTCGATCAACGTCATTCCCTACGGTTCGATAACCGTAGACAGGAAGGGCACGGAGCTTTCCGATATGGAGTCGCTTGCCGATAAGGTGGTTGCCTTTTCCGATGACGGCAGCGGAATTCAGACAAAAGAAACGATGCGCCGGGCAATGCTGGAAGCAAAAAAGCTCGGAAAAATAATTGTCGCCCATTGCGAGGACAACAGTCTTTTGGACGGCGGATATATTCATAAGGGTGCCTATGCAAAAGCTCACGGTCATAAGGGCATCAGCTCCGAGAGCGAGTGGAAGCAGATTGAGCGTGACCTGAGACTCGCCGAGGAAACAGGCTGTAAATATCATGTATGTCACATCTCTACCAAAGAAAGCGTTGATCTCATTCGTAAAGCAAAACGCAGAGGCGTTGATGTTACCTGTGAAACAGCTCCGCACTATCTTGTTATGACCGATGCCGACCTCAAGGAGGACGGCAGATTTAAGATGAATCCTCCTCTAAGAAGTGCAGAGGACAGAGAGGCTCTTATTGAGGGTATATGCGACGGAACGATCGACATGATTGCAACCGACCATGCTCCGCATTCCGCAGAGGAAAAATCAAAAGGACTTAAGGACAGCGCTATGGGTATTGTCGGACTTGAAACCGCTTTTCCGATTCTCTACACAAGGCTTGTCAAGGGCGGAATTATCAGCTTGCATAAGCTTGTGACTCTAATGAGTGTTAACCCTGCCGAGCGTTTCGGCATTAAGACCGGCTTTGAAATTAAGGAGCCGGCAAATTTCACGGTATATGACCTCAATGAAAAGGAAACGGTAAATCCGGAGAATTTTACTTCGATGGGAAGAAGTACACCGTTTGAGGGTATGACGGTATACGGTAAATGCAAGAAAACGGTTTGCAACGGCAAAATTGTTTGGGAGGATGAAGAATGAACCGGGTAATGATGAAAATAACAGGCAACCAAAAAATTGCCGAAAAAACATATTTCATGTCGCTTGAAGGCGACACTTCGGCAATAACAAAGCCGGGGCAGTTCGTAAATATAAAGCTTGACGGATTTTTCCTCCGTCGCCCGATTTCGGTTTGCGACTGCGAGGAAGGAAAGCTTTCGATAATATATAAGGTTGTCGGCAACGGAACGAAGAAGATGTCCGAACTGCCTGTCGGTGATGAGCTTGACATTCTCAGCGGTCTCGGTAACGGCTATGATACTTCGAAAAGCGGCGATTGTCCCGTGCTTATAGGCGGTGGAGTGGGCGTTCCACCGATGTATATGCTTTGCAAGAAGCTGGTTGCCGAAGGCAAAAAGGTAACAGTGATACTCGGCTTCAACTCAGAAAAGGAAGTGTTCGGAATTGATGAGTTCAAGGCGACGGGCGCCGAAGTTCACGTTACAACGGTTGACGGAAGCGTCGGAACAAAGGGCTTTGTAACAGATGTTTTGAAAGAAGCGGATTACACTTATTTTTACACCTGCGGTCCGATGCCGATGTTCAAAGCGATCGAAGGCGTCGCAAAAACAAGCGGACAGTACAGCTTTGAAGAGCGCATGGGATGCGGCTTCGGGGCGTGTATGGGCTGCACATGCAAAACAAAATACGGCAACAAACGAATTTGTAAGGACGGACCTGTTCTTGAAAGGGAGGAAATAGTATGGTAACAAAGGTTGACCTTTGCGGAATTGAGCTTGATAATCCCGTCATTCCTGCCTCGGGTACATTCGGTTTCGGCTATGAATTTGCAGAGCTTTATGATATAAATATGCTCGGTACATTCTCGTTCAAGGGAACAACAAAGGATCCGAGATTCGGCAATCCTACGCCGAGAATCGCCGAGTGCACGGCAGGTATGATAAATGCCGTCGGACTCCAGAATCCGGGCGTTGACAAGGTTATAGCCGATGAACTTCCGAAGCTTAAAAAATGCTTCAACAAACCTGTAATGGCAAATGTAAGCGGATTTTCGATTGATGACTATGCTTACACCTGCGAAAAACTCGACAGAGAGGAGCAGGTCGGCTGGCTTGAGGTCAATGTGTCATGCCCTAACGTACACGGCGGCGGAATGAGCTTCGGAACAGATCCGAAAGCGGCTGCCGAGGTTACAAAAGCGGTCAAGGCGGTGACGACGAAGCCAGTAATCCTGAAGCTTTCGCCAAATGTAACGAATATTGTTGATATAGCCAAGGCTTGCGAGGATTCGGGAGCGGACGGAATCAGCCTGATAAATACAATGCTCGGAATGAGAATTGATCTTCGCCGCAGAAAACCTGTGATTGCAAACGTGATGGGAGGCTTTTCGGGGCCGGCAATTTTCCCGATAGCAGTCAGAATGGTTTACCAGGTCTCGCAGGCGGTCAAAATTCCCGTCATCGGAATGGGCGGTGTTTCAAGTGCCGACGATGTAATTGAAATGATGCTCGCAGGAGCAACGGCGGTTGAGGTCGGTGCGGCAAATTTGATTGATCCGTTTGCATGCAAGAACATAATCGAAACACTTCCGAAAGCAATGGAAGAATACGGAATAAATAATCTTAACGAAATAATAGGAGGTACGCACAATGGGTAAGGACGTAATCGTAGCCTGCGATTTTTCAAGCAGGGAGGAGACAATGGCCTTTCTTGACAATTTCAAGGGCAGAAAGCCGTTTGTTAAAATCGGAATGGAGCTTTTCTATGCCGAGGGTCCCGATATCGTAAGAGAGATAAAGGCGAGAGGACACAAGATCTTTCTTGACCTCAAGCTTCACGATATTCCGAACACGGTGAAGAAATCAATGGCTGTGCTTTCAAGGCTTGATGTCGATATGACAAATCTTCACGCAGGCGGAACAATCGCAATGATGGAAGCGGCAATCGAGGGCCTCACACGTCCCGACGGAACAAGACCGCTGCTCATTGCCGTAACTCAGCTCACCTCGACGAGCGAGGAGAGAATGAAAAACGACCTTCTCATTAACGAAAGTATGGATAAGGTCGTTATGCACTATGCCCACAATGCAAAGCTGGCAGGACTTGACGGCGTGGTATGTTCCCCCTTGGAGTCGGGCAAGGTGCACGAGGTCTGCGGCAGCGGATTTCTTACCGTAACTCCAGGTGTTCGCTTTGCCGACGGTGACAAGGGCGATCAGGTCAGAGTTATGACCCCCGAACAGGCAAAGAAAATCGGCTCGGACTACATTGTAGTCGGTCGTCCGATAACTGCGGCGGCTGATCCCGTTGCGGCATACGAAAGATGTATAAACGAATTTGTAGATTAAGGAGCAGATACTATGACAGATATTCAGATTCAAATTGCAAAAGACCTTCTTTCAATTAAGGCGGTTTTCTTCCGTCCGGATGAGCCGTTCACATGGGCAAGCGGCATCAAAAGCCCGGTTTATTGCGACAACAGACTTACCCTCGCTTACCCGGAGGTTCGTACACACGTTGAGGAAGCTCTTGCTAAGACGGTTAAAGAGTTCTATCCGGAGGTTGAGGCTCTTATGGGTACTTCGACCGCAGGTATCGCACACGCTGCCATCACCGCTCAGATAATGGGTCTCCCGATGGGCTATGTTCGCTCGGGAGCAAAGGATCACGGCAGAAAAAATCAGATCGAAGGCAAGCTTGAAAAGGGTCAGAAGGTCGTTGTTGTTGAAGATCTTATCTCAACGGGCGGCAGTGTTATTGAGGTCGTAAACGTTCTCAGAGAAGCAGGAGCAGAAGTTCTCGGAATTGTTTCTATCTTTACCTACGGTATGCAAAAGGGTCTTGACCGTCTTGCTGCGGCTGATGTAAAAAATGTAAGCCTTACTAATTTTGATGTTATCGCAGAAATTGCGGCTCAGGAAGGATATATTGCGTCGACAGATGTCGAAAGACTGATAGCTTTCAGAAACAATCCGTCCGATGAAAGCTGGATTGGAGGCACAAAATGAGAAGCGTTATAAGCATTCTTGATCTTTCGGTTGAAGAGATAGATGAACTCATTGCCCGCGCAAATGATATAATTGCAAACCCCGATAAATATGCGGATGCATGCCGCAGAAAAAAGCTTGCAACGCTCTTTTTTGAACCGTCAACACGCACAAGGCTCAGTTTTGAGGCGGCAATGTATGAGCTCGGCGGTAACGTTCTTTCAATGGCGGATGCAAAGTCAAGCTCAGCCGTCAAAGGCGAAAGCGTAGCCGATACGGTTAAGGTTATTTCCTGTTATGCCGATATAATTGCCATGCGTCACCCCAAGGAGGGCGCACCCTATGTCGCTTCTCTCAATGCGTCTGTTCCTGTAATAAACGCAGGTGACGGAGGTCACAATCACCCTACACAAACTCTTGCCGATCTTCTCACGATAAGCCGTGAAAAGGGACACTTTGATAACCTGACTGTAGGCTTCTGCGGCGACCTTAAGTTCGGCAGAACCGTCCATTCGCTCATCGAAGCCCTTGCAAGATACAACAACGTGAAATTCGTTTTGATTTCTCCCGAGGAGTTGAAGCTTCCAAGCTATGTCAAGAACGATGTTATCAAGGCCAAAAACCTTGAATATATTCAGACAACCGATCTGGAAAAGGTTATGCCCGAGCTTGATGTTCTCTATATGACCCGGGTGCAGAAGGAAAGATTTTTCAACGAGGAGGATTATCTCCGACTCAAGGACAGCTATATTCTCACTCCCGATAAGCTTGCAAACGCAAAACCCGATCTGTCAATTCTTCATCCACTGCCTCGTGTTAACGAAATCAGCGTTGCTGTCGATAAAGATCCCCATGCATGCTATTTCAAGCAGGTTCTCAACGGAAAATATATGAGAATGGCACTCATTCTCAAGCTCCTGGAGGTAGAATTATGAACATAGATTCCATCAAAAACGGTATAGTGATCGACCATATTAAGGCGGGAAAAGGTATGGAGATTTACAATCTCCTCGAGCTTGATAAGCTGGATTGCTCCATTGCCATCATAAAAAATGTAATGTCCCGTAAGCTTGGCAAAAAGGACATCATTAAAATTGACTCCGATTACGACGTTGATCTTGATGTTCTCGGCTACGTTGACCCCGGTGTTACCATTGATATCATCAAGGACGGCAAGCTTGTCGAGAAGAAAAAAGTTTCCCTCCCCAAGCAGCTTAAAAATATCATCAAATGCAAAAATCCCCGTTGCATAACCACCACCGAGCAGGAACTCCCGCATATTTTCAAGCTTACAGGCACCGGCGAAAACAAGGTTTACCGTTGTATTTATTGCGAAACCAAAGCCGAATAACCCTCCTGAACGTGATTATCAGGCAAATAAGCCGCTTTTTTCAACTTGACGTATATACATACGCCTGCGTTGAAAGAAAGCGGCTTCTTTACCTAATCTTCAAGTTCAGGTTTTTGTTTCTTTTGGCGAATAAAGCATTTTTCCCGGCTCGGCGTATAAGAATACGCCTTCACCGAGAGCAAATGTTTTCTTCATCCAAAATCTCTCGCTCAGGAATAAAACTGAATAGCAATAAGCCGCTTTTTCCAACTTGACGTATATACATACGCCTGCGTTGAAAGAAAGCGGCTTCTTTACCTATTCTTCAAGTTCAGGCTTTTGTTTCTTTTGGCGAATAAATCATTTTTTCCGTCTCGGCGTATAAGAATACGCCTTCAACGAGAGAAAATGTTTTCTTCATCCAAAATCTCTCGCTCAGGAATAGAAGTGTTTCTTTTGGAGGATAAAGCATTTTTTCGGTTTGATGTATATACTGCTCCAACTTCGCAATTTTAAATCATTATAAAAAAACGCCCTCCGATAACGGACAATCCGCTGTCGGAGGGCTTTGCTATTATTCTCTTATTAAAGCGTAATAAGGTTGATACACTTAACGGGACAAGCTTCGGTGCATTTGCCGCAGCCTGTGCACTTGTTGTAATCGACCTTGGCGCAGAAGTCCTTGACCTCAACTGCGCCGAATTCGCACGCCTTAACGCACTTCATACAGCCGATACAGCCGTTTGAACATTCCTTGCGTGTTATTGCGCCCTTGTCGTGATTTACGCAAAGGTTTGCCGCCTTTGCCTCATGCAGAGGCATCATCTTAATTATGTGATTCGGGCAGGTTTTAAGGCACTGCTTACAGGCCTTACACATAACAGGGTTGACTCTTGCAACGCCGTCACAAATATGAATTGCGTCATACTGACAGGCATTCATGCAGTCGCCGAGACCGATACAGCCGTAGATACACTCCTTCGGACCGCCGAAAAGCTGCTTTGCCATTTCGCATGAGCTTACGCCGTTGTATTCCATCTTGGTTTCGGCCTTGCCGCAGAAGCCCTGACACATGACGACCGCCGCCATGGGAGCAACCGAGCCCGCCGAAAGTCCGGTAACCTCTGCGATAGCCTTGGAAGCATCGTTTCCTCCGGGGGCGCAGAGAGCAGTGTTTGTTGTAATACCCTTTGAAAGAGCCGCCGCATAGCCGTCACAGCCCGAAAATCCGCATGCGCCGCAGTTTGCACCGGGGAGACATTCACGGATAGCCTCCGCCTTTTTATCGACGGGAACAGCCATAACGATGGAGGCAACTGCAAGTCCGAGACCCGCAATGAGTCCGATGACCGAAACGATCAAAATTGCTAAAACAATAGGATTCATATTCGCGCCTCCTTATGCAAAGATCTTGTCAACAACGCCTGCGAAGCCCAAGAACGAAAGGGAAACAAGCGAAGCGGCAACAAGTGTGATGGGCAGACCTTTAAGGAATTTCGGAATGTCGCAGGATTCAAGTCTTGAACGAACACCTGCAAACATGATCATGGCAATCATAAATCCGACACCGCCGCCGATAGCACAGATGAGCGACTGCATAAAGTTGTAGCCGTTGTCAACGTTGAGTGTTACAACACCGAGAACCGCGCAGTTCGTTGTGATAAGCGGAAGATAGATACCGAGCGCATTGTAAAGAGCCGGCATATACTTCTTGAGAATAATCTCAACCATCTGAACGAGTGCGGCGATGACGAGAATGAAAACGATCGTCTGAAGATATTCGAGATTATTGGCGACAAGCAGATACTTGTTTATAGGATATGTAACCGCTGTCGAAAGGGCCATAACGAAGATAACGGCAAGTGACATGCCGACCGCTGTATTCAGTTTCTTTGAAACGCCGAGGAACGGGCAGATGCCGAGAAATCGTGAAAGAACGAAGTTTTGAGTGAGAATCATTGTGAGCAATATGCTCAAAAGGCCTTTTGTCATTTCCATTATGCTTCAGCCTCCTTCTTCTCTTCACAACTCTCGTGAGTGTCTCTGATGGAGCAGGATTTAGCCATCGGGCAGTTTTCACAGCCGTGGAGTACAGCCTTGGGTTTGCCCTTTGACTCGGCAATTTTATTTGCAAGAGCCATTACCATGCCGAATACAAAGAATCCGCCGGGAGCGAGAATAAATATAAGCATCGGGTTTTCGTTTAGGAAGGGGATTGAGAAACCGTTGAAGCTGCCCCCAATGAGGTCGCTGATTCCGTTGAGGAATGTGCCGGCACCGAGAATCTCACGGATGGTGCCCATGACAAAGAGCGCACCTGTGAAGCCGATTCCCATTCCGAGGCCGTCAACCGCCGAAGCGAGCACACCGTTTTTGCTTGCGAATGCTTCCGCTCTGCCGAGAATGATACAGTTAACAACTATAAGAGGAAGATAAACGCCAAGCTGTTCATCGAGCACGGGAACAAATGCTTTGACGAGCATCTGAACTATCGTAACAAACGAAGCGATGATAACGATGTATGCCGGAATACGAACCTTCTGCGGAATAACCTTTCTCAAAGCCGAAATAACAATGTTCGAACATATGAGAACGATTGAAGCCGAAATGCCCATGCCGATCGCACTTGAAACAGAGGTCGTTGTGGCGAGGGTGGGGCAGGTGCCGAGTACAAGGCGAAGAACAGGGTTTTCAATGATAAAGCCCTTGGTAAGCTCCTTGCCTAAGGATTTCTTTTCAGCCATCAGTTAGCACCTCCGTTTTCTGTAATGGTTTTGTAGTTTGCGAGAGCCTCATTGACTGCCGTTGTCACGGCGTTGGATGTAATCGTTGCGCCCGTAAGAGCGAGGATCTCGTTGCTGTCGTGATCGGCGCTGTTCTTGGCTACCTTGATTCCGTCAACAAGACCCTTGAATTGAGACTTGAAGGAATCTGTCTGTGCTTTCATACCAAGGCCTGCAGTGTCGCTGATTGAGAGAATTTGAATTCCCGTAACCTTGCCTTCATTGTCAACGCCTGTCATAACAATAAGGTCGCCGCCGTAGCTCTTTGACGTTGTTGTGAAAACCATGCCGACCGTCTGCTTACTGCCGTCAAGACCGACTGCGTAGCTTATGCCGTCAAAAGTCTTGTCCTCGAAGCTCTTTGCATCCGCAAGAACCTCCATACGGGACTGAGCCTCGGATTCCGCCGAGTTTTTTTCGATTATCGGAGCGGTTACGTTATTTGCCAGCGCAAGCAAGGTTGTTGCGACAAGGCAGATAATAAAGAGCGCAACCGTAGGAATTATGATTTGTTTTTTCATTTTGCCTCAGCCTCCTTCTTTTCTTTTTTCGGAGTGCCGAACGGCTTGGGAAGCGTAACGTTTTCAATCAGCGGAACAAGAATATTCATGATGATTATCGAATAGGAAACGCCCTCCGGAAGATTGCCGAAAATTCGGATTATTGAAGTAATAAGGCCGCAGCCTATACCGAAGATTATCTTGCCCTTAAATGTAATCGGTGAGGTTGTGTAATCCGTTGCCATGAAGATTGCTCCGAGCATAAGTCCGCCGCCGAGAAGCTCATATGCAACAAAGCGGAAATCGCCCTTGCCCGCGATGAGCATAATAACGGCAACCGTGCCGATATATGTAAGAGGGATTGTCGGCGATATGACCTTACGGACAACAAGATAGATGCCGCCGAGGAGAAGCGCAACGGCGCAGGTTTCTCCGAGACAGCCGGCTCGCCAGCCGATGAGCATTTCAACGAGTGAAACGTCGGGAGCCGCACCGCCCGAAGTCATCTCGTGAATAGACGAGAGGGGAGAAGCGGAGGTGACTCCGTCAAGCTTTGACATAGTCCATGTGAGCGGCTGAGTCCATGTTGACATCGCAACCGGGAACGAGGTCAGAAGAACAATACGTCCGGCAAGAGCGGGATTGACAAAGTTCTGACCGATGCCGCCGAAGAACTGCTTTACAACAACTATCGCAACGAGCGAGCCGATAACTACCATCCAAAGCGGAATGGAAACCGGAAGGTTGAAAGCAAGCAAAAGTCCTGTGATAACTGCGCTGAGGTCACCGATAGACTGACTGCGCTTGAATACGATTCTGGTGATGTATTCAAATATTACGCAGGTCGCAACGCTGACACATTCAATGAGCAGCGCTCTCGGGCCGTAGAAGATAACCGAAGCGATAAGCGCCGGAATAAGTGCGATAATAACGTCAAGCATCAGACTTCTTACAGTCCTCGGACTGCGGTCGTGAGGAGATGCGCTGACAACGAGCTTGTTTTTTAATGTCATTTCTTTGCACCTGCCTCTCTGATGATTGATTTTGCAAGTCTCATATGCTGGACGAGCGGCTTCTTTGCAGGGCATGAATATGCGCAGCTTCCGCATTCCATGCAGACCATAACGCCGTCCTTGGTCAGAGCGTCAACGTCCTTAGCCTTTGAGTCACGGACAATCTTGGTCGGGACAAGACTCATCGGACAGGCGGCTGCACAGCGGCCGCAGCGGATACAGTCCGTTTCTCTGAAAATCTTTGCGTCCTTAGCCGAGAAAGCAAGCAAAGCATTGTTGCTCTTGGAAATCGGGTAATTTACATCGGTGATTGCCATGCCCATCATCGGACCGCCTGCAATAATTTTAACGGGATCCTCTTTGAATCCGCCGCAGAATTCAACGACATCGGCGAAGCTTGTGCCGATAGGAACACGAACATTCTTCGGTTCGGCGATAGCCATGCCGTCAACGGTCATTGAACGGCTGACAAGCGGCTTGCCTGTTTTGAGATAACGGGCGACGAATGCGATTGAAGTGACGTTCATAACGATACAGCCGACGTCTGCCGGAAGCTTGCCGGGAGGAACCTGACGGCCGGTTGCCGACTGAACCATCATTTTTTCTGCGCCCTGAGGATAAACGGATTTGAGCTGCATGATTTTGATTGAGCTGTCCGATCCCGAGTCTTTATCAACGATCTGATGAAGAATCTCGAAAGCGTCGGGTTTGTTATCCTCGACCGCTATAACGACATTCGGAATGTTGAGAAGCTCTTTAACGGTCTTGATACCGGAACAGATATCCCATGAATTGTCAATACATTCACGGTAGTCAACCGTTATGTACGGCTCACATTCTGCGGCATTGATGATAAGAGTATCAATATTCTTATCTGCCGGAACATTGAGCTTAACATGAGTCGGGAAGCCTGCGCCGCCGAGACCGACAAGACCCGAATTCCTGATAGCCTTGCAAAGCTCCTCCTTTGTGTTTACCTCGGGAGCCTTGAGCCCTTCGTAAAGTCTCATCTCACCGTCCGATTCAATTGTAACACCCTGAACCATGGTTCCGTTCGGAAGCTTAACGTTTCCGATTGCAGTTACAGTACCTGAAATAGATGCGTGAATCGGTGCACTGACAAATTTATCACTGTCTCCGATCACCTGACCGACCGCAACGGTATCGCCGACCTTGACAGTCGGAGTACACGGAGCGCCGATGTGCTGCTGCATAGGCAAAACTACCTGCTTCGGGACGGGAATACGAACTACCTCACAGCCTGCCGTGTTCTTGTGGTGGTCAACCTTGACACCGCCGCGAACCTTTTTGACTGCCGAGATAACTCCGTCCACGTGAATTTTACCCATTTGTTCAACCCCTTTGCTGTATGGGAATTTCCCATTTAATTTTTAAACTTTGCGATTTTCTCCAACGGAGGCATAACCGCCTTGAGAATCGTTCCGGTAAGAAAGCCCGTCACGATCGCGAATATTAACAACAGCGGTCCGTAGCCTACGATGAGCGAAGCCGTACCGGAAATGATACATGCCGCCGCAAGCTGGCCGATATTGTGACAAACGGCACAGATGATTCCGATGCCGATATATCCTAATTTGTTCTTGCAAAATCCGAAAAGGAGGCACGCCGCCGCAGTGCTGAGAATTCCGCCCGAAAGGCTCATCAGCATCGCCGTCATTCCTCTTGTGACGCCTGCGAAAAGTCCCTTGATTATCGTTATGAAAAATGCGTATCCCGACCCTGCACAGCTTGCCATGAACATCGTTACAATGTTGGAAAGACCGGGCTTCGCTCCGGGAGGAAATCCCGGATAGGCTGGGATAAGCGTTTCAAGGTAGGAGAGTGCAAGCGCAAGCGCACACATCATGCCCGTCACGGCTATTTTTCTTGTCAGATTTTTGTTTTTCATATCAATAAGTCATTATATCTATTTTGTTTTTGTTCGATTTGACCGAGATAACGACCCTCGCCGGAAGACATGCTGCCGTTTCACCGCCGGAGGTCAGCTTTCCGCTTTTGACGCAAAGCTTGTCCTTACATTCGGCATGTGAAAAATATATTTCGCCCTTGCCGACGGTTATCTCAACTTTCGGGTCGCTGTTCGGAGAGATTGTGTATTCTTTCTCAACAGCCGAAAGGTCGATCGTTTCTTCAAGCTTGCCTCCGACGTAAATATCTGCGGTCAATTTGTCCGAGTTCAAAAATCTCGGAATGGATATCGCCGCCGCCGAAAGAAGCACAACAAGTATTATAATTAAATCCGTTCGTTTAAATAGCTTCATTTGTCAAGAGTGTAGCTGTCGTCGGTTACCGTGAACTTGTCCGCAAGTCCGTCGGTGACCTTGACCGCATTGTTGTTGAATATAAAAACCGCCTCGGCATCGTATTCCTTGAGGATATCGACGCTTTTGCGATATCCTGCAATATAGCATACCGTCGAAAGAGCGTCGCTGAGAAATCCCGAGCTGCAAACTACGGTAACGCTCTTGAATTCGCTTGTCGCAGGGTAGCCCGTCGTTGCGTTGAGAATGTGATGATATCGCTTGCCGTCCTTCTCAAAGTATTTCTCATAATTGCCTGAGGTTGAAACGCAGGTGTCCTTGAGCTTCAGGGTTCCCATTGACTGCTTGTCGTTATCGGGATTGACTATGCCGATGGGGAATGTTCTGTTGCCGTAGATAAGCAGACTGCCGCCGACCGAAACAACTGCTGATTTTGTTCTGCCCTTGGCAAGCAGATCCTTTATCTTGTCGCAAGCGAAGCCCTTGCCGACTGCGCCGAGGTCGAGCGACTGACCTTTATTTATCCGAACTGCGTTGCCCGAGATTGAAACATTTTTGTAGCCGACACTGCCGAGCGCTGTCTTGATTTCATCATCGGAGGGCAGACGCTGATTATTGCCGCCGAAATCCCAAAGCTTCGTAACGTTGCCGATTGTTATGTCAAAAACGCCGCCGCAATCGTCCGAGATGTCGATGCACTGCCCGATGATTTTGGCTGTATCGGGAGAAACGGAAACAGAAGAACCTGCACTTTCGTTGATTCTGTAAACGTCGGAGCCTTTTTTTCTCCAGCTTAGAACGGAATTTTCGAGACCGTTGATCTCGGTTTCGATTTTATCGAGGTCATTTTTTGCACTGAAGCCGTAAAGATTGAAAGTGACGACCGTACCCATGGCAACGCTCGTTTTTTCACATGAGCTTCTGCCGCTTATAAAGTCATATGAAACAATGCCGAAAACAATGACGGCACAAAGTATTACGGCAATGAGCGATTTTTTGTTAAATTTCTTTTTTGCACCGTTTTTCAAAGTAATCCACCTTTTTTCATATATACTAATGTATTATACTATGAAAAATTGACAAATTCAATAGAAACGGAACTAATTAAAAATTTAACAATAATGCAGAAAGACGACGCCTGCGAGCATCTGTCCGCAGGCGTCTTTCTCAGCTAATGTCAGCAACCGCAACCATTGTTGTTGAGGAACGATGTGCCGTTGTTTCCGCAGCCACAGCCGCAACCGCACTCTGAGAATAAGAGGATAATTATGAGAATAAGGATCCAGTTATTGCAGCAACCCATGTTTCTGACCTCCTTTCGTCTTACACTAACATTGTATGGAAAAGAGGAAGGTTGGTGACAAAGAAAAGTTTTTTATCAGTCAAAAAAACAAACGGCTGAATATATGATTTTTAACAGTTTCAGAAGCAAGCCGAAAACCGTGAATTTTTGTTGAATTTATACATTTATTTATATATTGGGAGGATAAACAGTGTTGACTTTTCAGAAAAAATAAGGTACAATATCATTGATTAAGGCAACACTGCACGTTTAGTGCAAATGCCTGAAAATGGGCGGCGGTTATTATATGAAACGTATTCAATGAACGGAAAATCGGCTGTTTTTCGAAACAGTTTGTTTTTCTGTTCTTTTTTTAGCAATCCCGCACAAATTGAGTCGTGCAAATTGCGCGGCAGGGTAAAGATTCAAGCAAGGCGTGAACCGCAATCGGTGCGGCAGTGCCTTAATTATATAGGGAGGAAAATTTTATGTATGTTTTAGCACTTGACCAGGGAACAACGAGTTCCCGTGCAATAGTATTTGACAAGCGCGGACGCATTGTTTCCAAGGCACAGAATGAATTTGAGCAGATATATCCGAAGTCGGGCTGGGTTGAGCATGACCCGATGGATATTCTCTACAGTCAGATGCATTCAATTTCAACCGTTATCAATTCAGGTGATTTTGATGTTAAGGAAATCGCGGGAATAGGTATAACAAATCAGCGTGAGACAACAATTATATGGGATAAGGAGACGGGTAAGCCGATATACAATGCCATCGTTTGGCAGTGCCGCCGTACCGCCGAGCTTTGCGAACAGCTCAAGGAGGAGGGACTCGGCGACTATATCCGTGAGCACACCGGACTTCTTATTGACGCTTATTTTTCGGGAACAAAAATAAAGTGGATTCTTGATAATGTTGAGGGTGCAAGAGAGAGAGCCGAGAACGGCGAGCTTCTTTTCGGAACGGTCGAGACATGGCTTATTTGGAACCTTACAGGCGGCAAGGTTCACGTCACGGACTATTCAAACGCTTCAAGAACGATGCTTTTTGACGTTGACAAGCTTCAGTGGGACGAGTTCCTTTGCGAAAAGCTCGGCGTGCCTATGTGTATGCTTCCTGAGCCTGTTGAATCGAGCAAGATCTACGGCACAGTTGCCCCCGGAATTATCGGTATTGAGGAGCTTGAGGGTGTTCCCATCTGCGGTGCGATCGGTGATCAGCCGGCTGCATTGTTCGGTCAGGCCTGCTTCAATCCCGGTCAGGCGAAGAACACCTACGGAACCGGCTGCTTCCTGCTCATGAACACCGGCGAAAAGCGAGTCCGTTCGGAAAACAATCTTCTTACCGGCGTTGCGTGGAGCATAAACGGTAAAACTACATATTCAATCGAAGGCAGTGCCTTCAATGCAGGCTCGGTTATCAAGTGGCTTAGAGACGAGCTTCACATGGTCGATACGGCGCCCCGTGTTGACGAGCTTGCCGAAAGTGTTGAGAACGCAAACGGAATGTTCCTTGTTCCGGCTTTCACCGGTCTCGGCGCACCTTACTGGGATATGTATGCCCGAGGAACTATCGTAGGACTTACAAGAGGCGTTAACCGTGCTCATTTCTGCCGTGCGGTTCTTGAGTCGATCTGCTTCCAGATGACCGACCTTCTCCGAGCCATGACGAAGGATTCAAATATAATTCTTTCCGAGCTCCGAGTTGACGGCGGCGCAAGCGTAAGCAATATTATGATGCAGATTCAGGCGGATCTCATCAGAACGGTTGTCAACAGACCCAAGACAGTCGAAACAACGGCACTCGGCGCGGCTTATCTCGCAGGTCTCTGCGTAGGAATGTGGAAAACGCCCGAGGAGATAGAAAAGAACCGTGAGGTTGAAAAGGTATTTATTCCGAAAATGGACAAGAAGGTCAGAGATAAGCTCTGCGAGGATTGGAAGCGTGCCGTTGAGCGTTCGCGCAACTGGGCGCAGGAGGACGATTTTGATTGATAAAGATCAATCTTAATTTATAAATTATTTATTTTACATAGGAGGTTTTATTATGGGCAAAGTTGTTTGTGATTGGAAAACATTGCATGATTTTATGGTTGACGCATTTAAGGGCGTAGGTGTTCCTGCCGAGGACTGCGAGATCGTCGTTGACGTTATCCTTGAATCGGACAGACGAGGAATTGAATCCCACGGCTGCAACCGCTTCAAGCCGATTTATATCGACCGAATCGAGGCAGGTATTCAGAATCCTGTCACGAATTTTGAGATTATTAAAGAAACCCCGACAACGGCTGTTGTTGATGGCCATGACGGTATGGGTCAGGTCATCGGCTACAAGTCGATGGAAATGGCAATCAAAAAGGCTAAGGAATACGGCATGGGCATGGTTGCCGTTCGTAATTCATGCCACTACGGTATTGCGGGCTACTATGCGTCAATGGCTGCGAAGGCAGGCTGTATCGGTATCACGGGTACAAATGCCCGTCCGTCTGTTGCTCCGACCTTCGGCGTTGAGGGTATGTTCGGAACAAACCCGCTCACGATCGGTATTCCGACCGATGAGGATTTTAATTTTGTTATCGACTGCGCAACATCAATTACGCAGAACGGCAAGATTGAGTATTATGCAAGAATTGACGAGCCTGTTCACCCGGGCACAGTTATTGATATCGACGGCAATCCCGTTGAGGGCGACGCAGGCGAAGCTCTCAAAAAGATTCGTAACGGAACAGCCGCTTTGACGACCCTCGGCGGTATCGGCGAGGCTCTCGGCGGATACAAGGGCTACGGCTACGCTATGGTTATCGAGCTTCTTTCGGCTGCTCTCCAGGACGGCAACTACGGCAAGATGCTTGACGGCAAGGACGAAAACGGTAATCTTGTACCTTATCATCTCGGTCATTTCTTTATTGCCATTGATACAGGTCACTTCCTCGGCGAGGAGCTTACAAGGAAAAAGGCAGGCGAGATCATTCGCTCCGTTCGCGCATCCAAGAAAGCACCGGGTCACGACCATATCTTCTCGGCAGGCGAGAAGGAGTACAACGTTTGGCTTCAGAGAAAGGATTCCGGCGTGCCGATAAACGAATCCGTTCAGGCTGAAATGAACAAGGTTCGTGATGACCTCAAGCTTAACTATGTATTCCCGTGGGAGAAATAAAATAATTTGATCGGAGGACAAGTATAATGGATTATGCAAAGGAATCCCTGAGGCTTCATTATGAGTGGAAGGGTAAGATAGAAGTAATCGCAAGAGCAAAGGTCGATAACAAGGATGCCCTTTCGCTTGCTTACACACCCGGCGTTGCTCAGCCGTGTCTTGAAATTCAGAAGGACATCAATAAGAGCTATGAGCTTACACGCCGTTCAAATCTCGTTGCCGTTATCACCGACGGTTCGGCTGTTCTCGGTCTCGGCAATATAGGCCCCGAGGCAGGTATGCCCGTTATGGAGGGCAAGTGCGTTCTTTTCAAGGAGTTCGGCGGTGTTGACGCTTTCCCTCTTTGCATCAGGACACAGGATGTTGACGAATTTGTAAACACCGTTGCTCTGCTTTGCGGCAGCTTCGGCGGAATCAACCTTGAGGATATCGCCGCTCCGAGATGCTTTGAGATTGAAAGAAAGCTCAAGGAAAAAGCCGATATTCCTATTTTCCATGATGACCAGCACGGCACCGCAGTTATCTGTTCGGCGGGAATTATCAATGCTTTGAAGCTCGTCGGCAAGAAGATTGAGGACTGCACAGCCGTATTCAACGGCGCAGGTGCGGCAGGCGTTGCGATCGCAAAGCTTTTCACAAGCATGGGTATGGGCAACATCATCATGTGCGACCGTAAGGGCATAATCTGCGATGGCGACGACCTTAAGCCGGCTAAGCAGGATATCGCAGACTTCACAAACAAAAATCACCTCAGAGGTTCACTCGCCGATGCAATGAAGGGCGCAGACATCTTTATCGGCGTTTCCGCTCCCGGAGTTGTTACCGAGGATATGATCAAGTCGATGGCTAAGGACCCGATCGTTCTCGCAATGGCTAATCCCGTTCCCGAAATCATGCCCGATCTTGCCAAGGCGGCAGGCGCAGCGGTTGTCGGAACAGGCAGAAGTGACTTTCCAAACCAGATCAATAACGTTCTTGCATTCCCGGGAATTTTCCGCGGCGCACTTGATGTCCGCGCAAGTGACATCAATGAAGAGATGAAGATCGCAGCGGCAAAGGCACTCGCAAGCCTTGTTTCCGATGAGGAGCTTTCCGCAGATTATATTATTCCGAAACCGTTTGATCCCCGTGTCGGCAAGACCGTTGCGGCGGCTGTTGCTCAGGCGGCTCGTGATTCGGGCGTAGCAAGAATATAAAACCATATAAAAGAGGGCATTATAATGAAAACAGCAATTTACGGCGCAGGCTCGCTCGGTACGGTTCTCGGCGCATATCTTTCAAAGGCAGGCGTTGACGTTGACCTTATCACAAGGAATAAGGAGCACGTTGACGCAATGAACAAGGGCGGAGCGAAAATTATCGGCACAGTCAACATGACAGTCCCCGTTCATGCACTCACTCCCGATCAGATGACCGAGAAATATGAGCTTATAATCCTGCTCACAAAGCAGCTTGATAACGAAAATATTCTTCGCAATCTTGAAAAGAACATGACCGACGATTGTATCGTCTGCACACTTCAGAACGGACTTCCCGAGCTTTCGGTTTCCAAAGTCGTCGGCGAGGACAGAACAATGGGCTGTACCGTCGCATGGGGCGCAACTCTCCACGGCAAGGGCGTATCGGAGCTTACGAGCGAACCCGACAGTATGTCGTTCGGCCTCGGCAGAATGAACGGCCAAAAGGACGAAAAGCTCATGCAGGTTAAGGCTCTGCTTGAAAAAATGTGTCCCGTTGAGATTGAGGACAATTTCATGGGCGTTCGTTGGTCAAAGCTCCTGATTAACAGTGCGTTTTCAGGCATGTCTGCTGTAATAGGCGGAACCTTCGGCGATGCGGCGGAGAATAAGGAGTCCAGAGTCTGCTGTCAGAATATAATCAAGGAATGTATTGACGTTGCAAACGCAGCAGGTATAAGGATTGAGCCTGTTCAGGGTAAGGACATTGTCAAGCTTCTTTATTATAAAGGCAACGGAATCAAGAAGAAGATTTCCTTTGCACTTATTCCGATTTGCATCAAGAAGCACAGACTTCTCAAGGCAAGTATGCTTCAGGATCTTGAAAAAGGCAGACTTTGCGAAGTCGACGCAATCAACGGCGTTGTATGCGAATACGGCAGGAAGTACGGTGTCCCGACCCCGTATAACGATAAGGTCTGCGAGATTATTCACGGCGTCGAGCAGGGCAAGTATAAGTGCTGCTTTGATAACGTAAAGCTTTTTGCAGGCTTGGCAAAGTGATTTAACCGAGAAAAAAGTTGAAAACAGTTCGGTTACATAAACCAACGAAAAAACTTAATAGCAGATAGGGTATAAGGTTGTCGCAACTTTATACCCTTTTCTCTATTGCCGTATTGCTCCGGATTGATAAAATCAAAGCGCAGTAAAAGTACAATTTGTAGCGGTCGATGACCACTACGATAAAGTGAAAAAAGAACAAAATGCATGACATGATGCTCATATTATGCCGCCGAATCCGACTGCTTTTATTATAATGTGAAACACAATTCCTTAAGTTAATTACATTGCTCAATAGGGCGGCCACGAATATTCAGCGTCTAAATAAGATGTCATCAGACTTTCTCTTTAAGTGTCGCTGCTTCTCTACCCTAACAATCAGGGAAGGTTGAACGTAACGTAAATCCCATGATTCAATCATAAAGTCAGCAGAAATTATCCAAGCCTCCCCTTGTTGCAAGGGGAGGTGTCGCATGAGCGACGGAGGGGATAAAGAAGAGGCGGATTAAAGAATATTTCTAAGGTCAGTAAATTTCAAGGGTCGATGCCAACATCGACCCAAGGTCAGAAGAAGATAAAAGCGGACGATCAATGGTCGCCCCAACAAATAGACTGTGAATTTCATCTGATATTTTAACCACTCCGTCGCTCCTTTGTCACGCCTCCTCAATATGAAAGCAAGAAAATTTCTGCGTTTAAAATGAACTTTTTCTGACCTCTGCTGTACTGTGCGGAGCGCTCCGCTAAGCAAATAGTATTTACGAGATTGATAATGTTTGCACCGACTTAAAACTCCGCTAAAAAAACCATTTTTTATTTCAATTTTGTTATTTACGTCAATATTTTGATTTGTTATAATCCTAAATAATAATAAAAGCAAGAAAACGTAGGTAAAATAATCAAAATTTGTTTGTTTAATTCTTAAAGTTTGATAAAAAGTGGTGTTTTTATGAATGGTGAAATTGAAAAGAATTTTAAAAAGGCAAATATTCTAAAATTTGTTTTATTTGGAATTGATGCAGTATGTGTGTTTGTTACTTTTTTTGGAATATTTTATTTTGATAATTTTGTATTATATCCGTACATGGTTCTCTTACTAGGTGTTCTTTTTTGGATAACTATTTTTTATCTTTTTAAACTATATCCTATATGCAAATCAGTGCGCTTGTTAAATAAATATAAATTACAGGATACGTCAGATGATTTAGAGACAAAAAGCTTCAATCTTCAGCGTTCAAAAATTTTTATAGGTTCAAAAGCTTTTTACGCCAAAAAAAACTAATACTGTTATCCCATATTATATGGTTTCTTGGGTATATATCAGGCAAACAAGAATATATTTTATTCCTTTGCCTGAATTTGTCGTCTTTCAATGCAGAGACGGTTCGAGATTCTTTGTCAGAGCAAATCGAGACGAGCTTCAGATGTTACTGCAATGTATATATCAATTTTCACCGGATTTGATACTCGGATACGGAAACGAACAAAAGAAACAATATGAATTAGTTAAACATTATTTTCGTAATATTTCATAATACAACAAAGAACCGTCGATTTTTCGACGGTTCTCATTTTCTATATTATGTTTTACGCTTCCGTTTGCGGCTCAACGTGGATCTGAGCGGCTTTTTCGTTCATTTCCTTAGCTACGGCTTGTCGTCTTTCGGCAAGCTCACGGTACATTCTGTCTCGTGTTTCCGAGTCGATGGGATAGAAGAACTTCGGAATAAGTCCGAGGACAGTTGTTGCAACAGGAATAATCGTACACATCGCAAACAGCATGTACTCCGTATGAGCCGACTGATTGCCGTAGCCTGCGCCCTCTTTATATCCGATGCGGCTGAGAATGAACGCTTTGATTGTTCCTCCGAGCGTTGAAACAAGCTTCTGTGCAAGACCCTTTGCAACGCCCGTCATGCCTTCGGTTCGGTAGCCGTTTTTCCATTCGCCGTAGTCGATACATTCATTACGCATCTCCTCGGGAATAACCTTGCTGATTCCGTAAACGCCCATCCAAATCGTTTCACGAATCATAAACGCAGGAATCATTGCGGCTCTCTTTTTATAGTTATTGTTGATTGAACCGACTCCGAATACACCGAGCATCAGTACATCGGGAAGAACTGAGCTAAAAATCCACAGTGTTTTGGTTGAAAAGTGCTCTCTTGCCTTTGTAACGTAGGAATAGCTTATCGGCGAAACAACTGCGCCCGGAATTCCAACGATTGTGGACATTGAAGCAAGTCCAAGAACGTTTATGTAGTAATAATTCGTACCTGAATTGATACCGAAAGCGGAAAGAAAATCAACCAAGGTCAGAATAAGCAGAGGCTTGTTGGTTATAACCGATTTTACACCTTGGAAGATGCTCGGTTTCTCCGATTTCTGGATAACACGTTCCTTGGCAACAATTGAGAAGTAAAGTGCCATAATGCCCGAAGCCAGCGACGTGAAAAGACCTGCGCTGATAAAGAGGGTAGGCAGTTTTTTACCCATTCCGCTGTTGTTGAAAACATCAATCAATAGTCCCATGAGAATTTCGGGACCTTTCTCAACAAAGCCCGAAAAAAGGTTCGCCTGCGTGATAAGTCTTGTTCGGTCAACAACATTCGGTGTAATCGTTGAAAGCATACCTGTTTTGGCAATATTGTTCATCGAACCTGCCAGGTTATTGAAAATTGAAAAAATCATGTATGAGGTTAGCTTTGTTGCATTGTACGGCCCCATTCCGGCAAAGAATACTGGCATCATCCAGTAGAAAAAGCTCAGAAGCAAGCCCGGACCTGCGTACAAAATGAGGAAAGGCTTGAATTTTCCGAAACGTGTTCGGGTCCTGTCGATGATGGCTGCAAGGAAAATGTCGTTGATAACGTCCCATATTCCGATAACGAAGGTAACGATCGTTTGAAATCGCAGACCTATCTGCACGATATCGGTGATGAAAACGTCATTGTACTTTGAAATGTTAAAGCTGGCGGAAATATCATAAATGATATAGGCGAGAGTCTCTTTTGTACCGACATAACGTCGGTTCTTGTTGAGATTGCGGTCGGCGTTTATACGGGCTTCAACCTGTTCAATCTCCAGATTTTCCGCTTCCTGCGCGGCGTTAGTAGACATATTCACACTCCTTCTTGTTTTATTGCTGCATATTATAACATATTTTAGTGCACTTTTGCAATATGTTGTTATTTTAATCTAGATATTTTATATAAATTATCATTATTTTAAAAATTCTTATGTTTTTTACAAATTTTTGCTTGACATATTTTAACTAATGAAGTATAATGCTATAACGATTATAATGGCATTGTGTGTCCTTGGGTCTTTTTTCCTTGGAAAAATAATGCCCGTTTTCATGACAAAAACTGTCATATTTCACAAGTAATTTATAAGTATAAGTTTCACACACGGACGAAAATAAAAAGAACGGAGTGGTTAGTCAATGACGAATGTTTCTCCCGTTGCAAGGGGCAGCAGGACCAGAATGAGCTTCGGAAAAATCAAAGAGGTTATGGAAATGCCAAACCTCATTGAGGTTCAGAAGGACTCATACAGGTGGTTTCTGGAGACCGGACTTAAAGAGGCTTTCCGTGATATCGCGGATATTACCGATTATACCGGTAACTGGGTACTCAAGTTTGTCGATTACAGAATGGACGACAAGCCCAAGTATTCAATCAGAGAGTGCAAGGAGCGTGATGCAAGTTATTCTGCACCGATGCGCGTAAAGGCACGTCTTCTCAACAAGGAAACCGGCGTCGTAAAAGAGAGCGAAGTCTATATGGGTGATTTCCCGATAATGACGGACAGCGGTACCTTTATCATCAACGGTGCCGAGCGTGCGATAGTATCGCAGCTTGTTCGTTCACCGGGCGTATATTACGATATGACCCATGATAAGACGGGTATTGAGCTTTACTCAAACACCGTTATCCCGAACCGAGGAGCTTGGCTTGAGTATGAGACCGATGTAAACGATCTTTTCTATGTTCGTATTGATAAGAACAGAAAGATCTTTATCACAACCTTTATCAGAGCTTTGGGTCTCAGCTCAAATACGGATATCCGTGAATTTTTCGGATACGATCCTCGACTTGAGGCTACGCTTGAAAGAGACGAGACGCAGAACACCGAAGAGGCTTTAATGGAAGTATTCAAGAAGCTTCGTCCCGGCGAGCCTGCAACTCTCGAAACCGCACAGACTCATCTTGACAATCTGTTCTTTGATCCGTACCGTTACGATATTTCCAGAGTCGGCAGATACAAATACAACAAGAAGCTTTCTTTGTTTGACCGTATTGTAGGCGCAACGCTTTCACAGCCTGTTATCGCACCGCTCACCGGCGAGCTTCTCGCAGAGGAGGGTGAGGTAGTCTCCAAGGAGAAGGCTACTGAGATCGAGCAGGCAGGCGTCAACGTTGTATTCGTTAAGGTTGACGACGATAAGGAAATCAAGGTTATCTCAAACGGCATGGTTGATATCAAGCCCTACTTCCCTCAATTCACGGAGAAGCAGCTTGACGAGATCGGCATCAATGAGAAGGTTTCTTTCTCGGCTCTTAAGGAAATTCTTGAGGCTGACGTTGAGGACGATAATGCACTTCTCGGACTTCTCAAAGAGCGTTGTGATGACCTCATTCCTAAGCATATTACAATTGATGATATCTTTTCATCAATCAACTACGTTAACTCCATTGCTTTCGGCATCGGCAAAACGGACGATATCGACCACCTCGGTAACCGTCGTATCCGTTCCGTAGGCGAGCTTCTTCAGAACCAGTTCAGAATCGGTCTTGCAAGAATGGAAAGAGTTGTTCGTGAAAGAATGACACTTCAGGCTCAGGAGGATGACGACAAAATTACACCGCAGACCCTTATCAATATTCGCCCCGTGCTTATGGCGATTAAGGAATTCTTCGGCTCATCACCGCTTTCACAGTTCATGGATCAGACAAACCCGCTTGCCGAGCTTACTCATAAGCGCCGTCTTTCGGCACTCGGCCCCGGAGGACTTTCCCGTGACCGTGCAGGATTCGAGGTTCGAGACGTTCACTACAGCCATTACGGCCGCATGTGTCCCATCGAGACTCCCGAAGGTCCCAACATCGGACTTATCTCCTATCTTGCAACCTTTGCAAAGATAAACAAATACGGCTTTATCGAGGCTCCGTACAGACGGGTTGTTGACGGCAAGGTCCTCGACGAGGTTGTTTACATGACAGCGGATCAGGAGGACGAGTTCATCGTTGCTCAGGCTAATGAGCCGCTTGACGAGGATGGCCGTTTCATGAGACGTAAGGTCATGGCTCGTTACCGTGACGAATTCCACGAGATTGACAATTCAAAAGTCAGCTTCATGGACGTTTCGCCGAAAATGCTTGTTTCCGTTGCTACCGCAATGATTCCGTTCCTTGAGAACGATGACGCAAACCGTGCCCTCATGGGATCAAACATGCAGCGACAGGCAGTTCCGCTTCTCCGTACAGAGGCTCCGATCGTCGGAACCGGTATGGAGTATAAGGCAGCGGTTGACTCCGGTACAGTTGTTCTTTGCAAGAAGGACGGTGTCGTAGTTCACGTCAATGCCGACTATGTTGAAATTCAGACGGCAGACGGTATCGACAGATACAATCTCACAAAGTTCATGCGCTCCAACCAGGGTACATGTATTAACCAGAAGCCGATCGTTGATCTCGGCCAGCAGGTTAAGGCAGGCGACGTTATTGCCGACGGTCCGGCAACCGATCACGGTGAGATTTCACTCGGCAAGAATGCTCTTATCGGCTTCATGACCTGGGAAGGCTACAACTACGAGGATGCCGTTCTTATTAACGAAAAGCTCGTAAGAGATGATGTTTACACATCGATTCATATAGAAGAATTTGAAATTGAAGCAAGAGACACCAAGCTCGGACCTGAAGAGATCACAAGAGATATCCCGAATGTCGGTGATGACGCTCTTAAAGACCTTGACGAGCGCGGAATTATCCGTGTCGGCGCAGAGGTTCGCTCAGGCGATATTCTTGTCGGCAAGGTAACTCCGAAGGGCGAAACGGAGCTTACTCCCGAGGAGAGACTTCTTCGTGCAATCTTCGGCGAAAAGGCTAAGGAAGTCAGAGATACTTCACTTCGTGTACCGCACGGCGAGTACGGTATTATCGTTAATGTTGAAGTATTCACAAGAGAAAACAGTGACGAGCTCAGCCCCGGCGTAAACAAGGTTGTTCGCTGCTACATTGCTCAGAAGCGTAAGCTTTCCGTCGGTGATAAGATGGCAGGCCGTCACGGAAATAAGGGCGTTGTTTCCCGTATTCTTCCGCAGGAGGATATGCCGTTCCTTGAGGACGGTACACCGCTTGACATCGTTCTTAACCCGTTGGGCGTTCCGTCCCGAATGAATATCGGTCAGGTTCTTGAGGTTAACCTCGGATTTGCCGCTAAGCATCTCGGCTGGAGAGTCATGACTCCCGTATTCGACGGTGCACATGAGTCGGATATCAAGGAAATGTTTAAGGATCTCGGTATTCGCGAGGACGGCAAGTCAATCCTTACAGACGGACGCACGGGACGCAAGTTTGATAACCCCGTAACAGTCGGTATCATGTATTACCTCAAGCTGTTGCACCTTGTTGACGATAAGATTCATGCCCGTTCAACGGGACCGTATTCACTGGTTACTCAGCAGCCTTTGGGCGGTAAAGCTCAGTTCGGCGGTCAGCGTTTCGGTGAGATGGAAGTTTGGGCGCTCGAAGCTTACGGCGCAGCATACACACTTCAGGAAATCCTTACAGTCAAATCGGATGACGTTGTAGGACGTGTAAAGACATACGAGGCGATCGTTAAGGGTAACAATGTTCCTCAGTCGGGTATTCCCGAATCATTCAAGGTTCTTGTTAAGGAGCTTCAGTCACTCGGTCTTGATGTTCGTGTTTATGACAAGGACGAAAACGAGATAGATCTTAAGCAGAATTTTGACGATGAGCTTGGATTTACTTCTTCGGATGATAAAGCGTTTACACAGGTCAATGATGCAGAGGGCGCAGAGGGCTATGCTCTTGAGGACGAAGAAGGCAACCTCATTGAGGATGAGGACGACGAAGAATCCTTTGATGAAATCTTCGAGGACATTGACGATATGTTCTCCGATGACGACGAGGAAAGCTTCGATTGATAACAGACTGCAAGTTGTATTGAAATAGATTAGAGGCAATGCCGCATTTTGGGGCTTTGCCATAGGAAAAGGGGCATTCAGATTGGAAAACAATACCTTTGAATCAATTAAAATCGGTCTTGCTTCACCGGAACAGATCAGAGAATGGTCTTACGGTGAGGTAACCAAGCCCGAAACTATAAATTACCGTACCCTTAAGCCGGAAAAAGACGGACTTTTCTGCGAAAGAATTTTCGGACCCACCAAGGACTGGGAGTGTCACTGCGGAAAGTATAAAAGAGTTCGCCACAAGGGCATCATCTGTGACCGCTGCGGCGTTGAAGTTACAAAAGCCAAGGTTCGCCGTGAACGTATGGGTCACATTGAGCTTGCAGCTCCCGTTTCTCATATCTGGTATTTCAAGGGAATTCCGTCAAGAATAGGTCTTGTTCTTGACATTACACCGAGAAACCTCGAAAAGGTTCTCTATTTCGCATCGTATATCGTAACCGATCCGGGAGATACTCCGCTTGAGAAGAAGCAGATCCTTGACGAGAAGGCATATATGGAGTATCGTGAAAGATATGAGGACGATTTCAAGGCAGGCATGGGTGCCGAGGCAATAAAGACTCTCCTTCAGGAGGTTGATCTTGACGCTCTTTCGGTTGAGCTTCGTGAGGAGCTTAACGGCACATCGGCTCAGAAGAGAGCAAAGGCTCTCAAACGTCTTGAGGTCATCGAGGCTTTCAGAGCATCCGGCAACAAGCCCGAGTGGATGATTCTCGATGTTATTCCGGTTATCCCGCCGGATATCCGTCCCATGGTTCAGCTCGACGGCGGCAGATTTGCAACATCGGATCTTAATGATCTTTACCGTCGTGTAATCAACCGTAATAACCGTCTCAAGAAGCTTCTTGAGCTTGGCGCACCCGACATCATCGTGCGCAACGAAAAGAGAATGTTGCAGGAGGCCGTTGACGCCCTTATTGATAATGGCAGAAGAGGCCGTCCGGTAACGGGCCCGAACAACAGAGCACTCAAGTCTCTTTCCGATATGCTCAAGGGTAAGCAGGGACGCTTCCGTCAGAACCTTCTCGGTAAGCGTGTTGACTATTCAGGCCGTTCGGTTATCGTTGTCGGTCCTGAGCTTAAGCTCTATCAGTGCGGTCTCCCGAAGGAAATGGCACTTGAACTCTTCAAGCCCTTCGTTATGAAGCGCCTTGTTGAAACAGAAAAGGCAGGCAACGTTAAGTCTGCAAGAAAGATGGTCGAAAAGGTACATCCGGAGGTTTGGGATGCACTTGAAGTCGTTATCAAGGATCATCCGGTAATGCTCAACCGTGCACCGACACTTCACAGACTCGGTATTCAGGCATTTGAGCCGGTACTTGTTGAGGGTCGTGCCATTAAGCTTCATCCGCTCGTTTGTACGGCTTTCAACGCCGACTTCGACGGTGACCAGATGGCTGTTCACGTTCCTCTTTCTGCTGAGGCACAGGCTGAAGCAAGATTCCTCATGCTTGCCGCTAACAACCTCCTCAAGCCGTCGGACGGACGTCCTGTTGCCGTTCCGACACAGGATATGATCCTCGGTTCCTATTACCTGACTCTTGAGAAGCCGGGTGAGCCGGGCGAGGGTAAGGCTTTCCGCAACGTTGAGGAAGCTATTATGGCATATGATGAGGGTATCATCACTCTCCATTCATCTGTCAAGATCCGCATGACAAAGACGATCAACGGCGTTGAGTATACACGCCTTGTTCCGACAACTCTCGGTAAGGTCATCTTCAACAATCCTATTCCGCAGGATCTCGGCTTTGTTGAGCGTAATCCCGAAGATATAGACAGTATGTTCAAGCTTGAGATTGACTTCCTCGTTAAGAAGGGCAATCTCGGCAAGATCATTGACAAGTGTATCCGTGTCCACGGCACAGCCGTTGCGGCGGAAATGCTTGATAATATTAAGGCTCAGGGCTATAAGCACTCCACACGAAGCGGTATCACAGTTGCTGCATTCGATGCAACGATTCCGCCGAAGAAGGCAGAGCTTATCGCAGATGCCGAGGCTAAGGTTGATAAGATCAACCGCAACTATGAGCGAGGCCTTATCACAAACTCCGAGCGTGCCGACAGAGTTATTGAGGTTTGGGAGAATTGTACTCAGGAGGTTGCCAAGGAACTCAAGGCAAACTTCGATAAATACAACCCGATCAACATGATGCTTGATTCCGGTGCCCGTGGTAACGATTCACAGCTTCGTCAGCTCGCAGGTATGCGTGGACTTATCGCTAACACAGCAGGTAAGACAATCGAAGTTCCCATCAAGGCTAACTACCGTGAGGGTCTTAACATACTTGAATACTTCATTTCATCCCGTGGTGCTCGTAAAGGACTTGCCGATACGGCTCTTCGTACAGCCGACTCTGGTTACCTTACCCGTCGTCTTGTTGACGTTTCGCAGGAGTGCATCATCCGTGAGGAAGATTGCCACTGCACAGAGGGCGTTGAGGTTTACGATATCTTCCACGGCAACCGTAAGATCGTTGATCTTGCTGAGCGTCTCACAGGACGTTTCCTTCTTAACGATTATGTTGATGAGGAGACAGGCGAGGTCATCATGGAGAACTCCAGAATGATGACAGCCGAGGACGCAGAGAGAGTTGCAACTCACGCAAAGGCAAATCACCAGGCAAAGATAAATGCAGGCGAAGCAGAGGAGGGCTCGGTAGCTTCCGTTGTTATCCGTTCGCTTCTCACCTGTAAGACCGAGCACGGTGTATGTATCAAGTGCTACGGTTCAAACCTTGCAACAGGCAGTCCGGTTACGATCGGTGAAGCTGTCGGTATCATCGCCGCACAGTCAATCGGTGAGCCCGGTACACAGCTTACAATGAGAACATTCCACACCGGCGGTGCCAAGGATGCCGGCGATATTACACAGGGTCTTCCGCGTATCGAAGAACTGTTCGAGGCAAGAAAGCCGAAGGCTCTCGCAATTCTTTCGGAGATATCCGGTACAGTTTCATTCGAGGACGTTAAGAAGAGCCGCCACGTTGTTATCACTGACAGCGAGAACGGCGAGTCGAAATCCTACCTTATTCCTTACGGCTTCCGTGAGATCGTTAAGGAAGGCGACCGTGTTACAAAGGGTCAGGCCCTTACCGACGGTGCTCCGAATCCGCATGACGTTCTTGCAATCAGAGGCGTTTCGGCTGTTCATGATTACCTTATCCGTGAAGTTCAGAAGACATACCGTACACAGGGTGTTGATATCAACGATAAGCATATCGAGGTTATCGTTCGTCAGATGATGCGTAAGGTTAAGATTGAGGATGCCGGCGATACAGACTTCCTGCCCGGTTCAATCGTTGAGAAGCATGAATTCTATGTTGCCAATGAAAAGGTTAAGGCTGCTGCCGAGGCCGAGGGTAAAGAGCCTAACTACGCAACCTGCGTACCGACTCTTATGGGTATCACAAAGGCTTCCCTTGCAACAGAGTCGTTCCTTTCGGCTGCTTCCTTCCAGGAGACAACGAGAGTTCTTACAGACGCTGCAATCAAGGGCAAGACCGATCCTCTTCTCGGACTTAAAGAGAACGTTATCATCGGTAAGCTTCTTCCGTCAGGTACCGGCATGAAGTGCTATTCCGAGGTTGAACTCAGACCGACCGAGGATCACTCAACAACAGTACTCGGTGAGCTTCTCAAGGGCGTATAATTAAATAAACAAATCCTCTCCCTGTTCAAAGGAGAGGATTTTTTCTGACATTTTGTGCGAAGCTGTGTCAAATGAAAACGGCAGTACCCGTGAGGATACTGCCGTAAATTTGTTATATTTATCAGTCAAGCAGACTTGCTGCCGCCTTATCAAGCATAACAACAACATCGTTATGCTCATTGAGGATTGAGCAGGGAATCTGCGGTGTAATTTCACCCGAAACCATGGCTTTGATTGCCTTCGCTTTGCTTTCGCCCGTTGCGATGAGAAGAATCTTCTTCGAGCGCATGATTGAGCCGATGCCCATTGTCATTGCGTATCGCGGCATCGGAACGTCGCCGAAGTATTTCTGATTTGAATTTATGGTGCTCTGAGTGAGCGTAACCTTGAAAGCCTCGTCTGTGAACTTGTCAGCAGGTTCATTGAAAGCGATGTGACCGTTTGTACCTATTCCGAGAAGCTGGAGGTCAATTCCGCCTGCAGCCTTAATTGCTTCGGCATAGCGCTTGCTCTCTGCATCGCAATCCTTAGCATTGCCGTTAAGGAAGTTTACATTCTCCTCTTTGACATCAACATGATTGAAAAGATTCTCGTGCATGAAGGTGTAGTAGCTGTTTTTGTCATGCTTGTCCAAGTCACAATATTCATCAAGATTGAATGTCGTAACGTCCTTGAAGCTGATTTCGCCGTTATTGTAAAGCTCAATAAGCTTCTTATATGTAGGTACGGGAGTTGCGCCCGTTGCGAGTCCGAGAACTGCATTCGGCTTGTTTCCTATAAGATCCTTGTAAAGCTGAGCTGCCGCACAAGCAATCTGCTCTGCGTTGTCGAAAATTTTAATATCCATTGTTTTGCCTTCCTTTTATTATAATGTGACCTCTTTACCGGAATCCGAGGATCTGTAAATAGCGTCAAGAATTTTTGATGTTATAACGGCTTTGTCAATATATGCTTGATTGGGTTTTCTTGTGATAACGGAGTCAACGAAAGATTTGATTTCTGCTGCATAGTCAAAGCCTGTTGAGTTGTAGTCGGGTGTGATATCCGTAAGCATACCGTTCATTGTTGAATAGAGCTTGAATTTTCCGCCGTATTGCATTCTTATGCCGCTCTTTGTGCCGAGAAAATCGACAAACAATTCATTCTCGTTTATGTTCTGTGCCCATGCGCCGTTAAAGGTAATTGCCGCTTTGTCGGTTCTGATGAGTCCCGTAACAAAATCGTCAACGTCGAATGTGCCGTTTTCCGTATCCTTGGTGTCCTCAGCCCACATACTTGTGTAGACATAATCTTTCATCGCTGTGCCGAGCTTTGAATGAGCGACACCCGAACAGGTGAGGGGAGTCGGATCATCAAGACAATAAAGAACAAGGTCAATAAAGTGAACGCCCCAATCAATGAGAACTCCGCCGCCGGAAGCTGCCTTCGTGGTAAAATCGCCTCCGAGACCCGGAATCGAGCGGTGCGACCTGAAGCTGATATACACCTGATAAACCTCGCCGAGAACACCGTCAGCGATAAGGTCTTTGATTTTATTGACTGTATCGACAAATCGGTTTACAACACCGATTGAAAGCATTCTGCCCGTCTCGTGAGCAACCTTTTGCATTTCAAGAGCCTCGGAAAGGATTCTTGCGGCAGGCTTTTCGCAAAGCACGTCTTTGCCGTCACGCATAAAGTCGATCGAAATCGGTGCATGACAGTCGTTGTGGGTGCAAACGGAAACAATGTCAATATCGTCGTGGCCGAGAAGCTCCTTGTAATTATACACAGCCTTGCCGCAGCCGTAGGTCTCAACAGCATTGTCGGCGCGCTCGGGAATAATATCACAAAAATAGCGTATCTCAACATTGTCAAGCTTAAGATAGCTCGGTATGTGTGAACGGGAAATGTTGCCGCAGCCTATAATGGCTACACCTAATTTTTCGGACATGCATATCACCTCACGAAAGATATAATAGTATTTTAACAAATTTTTCAAGAAAAGTAAAGACATAATAAATATTTATATAAATAATGTTATTGCTTTCAAAAATCACAGTGCATTTTGCATATATTAAAAAACTTAATTTTATGCATAATGACGCTTTGGGGAGTTATGCAATTTGCTTTTGAAATGAAAAAGCTGCTTGAGGACGTGACGTGCATAACAAGACGGCATCATTAGAGAGAAATAAAAGAATAATTCAATAGGTTTTGAATTTTAAATATAAATATATATGGATTTATCGATTCAATCAAAAACAATAAATATTTATTATTTCACTGCTATTATCCTCAAAAAGAAAATTTATTTAATAAAAAAACAAAAATTGTGCTAAACTTATTTACAAACGCAGATAAATGTATTATAATTGGATTATAATCCTATACAAGGGAGGCAAAGAAATGAAAAAACAAACAATGAAACGGATTTTTACCGTCATTTTGGCGGTGTGCATGCTCCTGAGCATTGCACCTGTCACGATGGCTGCCGACACGGCGGACGGCGGTTATCAGAAAGGGGATATAATCGAATTCGGTTCATATCCTCAGTCAAAGGTGACCAATCCAAGGATCATTTCGGTACTTGACGGCTTCCTGACCGACGACGTGTGGGTGTCATATGACTACTACATCGGCACGGGAACGGAGTATGACGGCAATATGACGTCATCCGATTACATGAAGTATGCCGATCTTAAGCTGAACGGCGAAAAATACCGTGCGGTCAGATTTTCGCAGTACCGTCCTAAGGTAACGAGCGATGTTTCATCCGAGGCTACTTCGGCTCAAGACAATAACGGCTACGAGCTGAACACGACTTACTTCTTTAAATATGAGCCGCTGACATGGACGGTTCTTGACCCCGAAGAGGGCTTTGTTATGTCCAATATTGCCATTGACGCTCAGGCTTTTGAGAACTTTTCCTATTATGATCCCGACTCTTATGATTCCGCATTGGGACAAAGGGTTTATAATAGCAAGGACTGCAAGTATTTGGCTAACGATTGGTCAAAAAGCTCTCTGAGAGAGTGGCTGAATAAGGATTTCTACAACACCGCTTTCACGGCGGAGGAAAAGGCTCAGATAGGTAAAACCTATCTTGACAACAACAATCCGTTTAGTCCGAAATATGACTGCGCCGGCACATTTGATAAGATTTTTACAATTAGCTTTTATGATGCAATAAACAGCGATTACGGTTTTGATGAGGACGGATCAAGTAGCGATTTTGCAAGAATAAAACCGGCTACGGATTATGCAATGTGCCAAGGTGCAGATGTTGTTTCGTATACAGGCGGCAACATTCCGTATTGGTGGCTGCGTACAACGGGTTTCTACAGCACATTCGCTTTTGGCGTAGCTCCGGGCGGTTGGATCGTTTCCAGCGGCGGCGGTTATTACAATGTCAACAGAACCGATATGGGCGTTGTTCCTGCGTTCAAGTTCAATCCGAAGACGCCGACGCTCGCTAAGGGCAGCAAAATCGAATTCGGCTCATATCCTCAGTCCGAGGTCACGGACGCCGATGAGGTCGCAAAGCTTGAAGCGGACTCGGAGAATTATCTTTGGGTTTCCTATAAATATTACAGCGGAACAGGCCATAGCACGGACGGCGAAATGGAGCCGGGCGATTTCATGCTGTATAAGGATTTCTACAGTGACGGCGAAATGTTCCGCGCGGTTACTTTTTCGGAGTACAGACCGGGCACCGGCGGCGGATTAAAAGGACATCTTTATTCTAACCAGTATGACAACGGCTATCACCCGAACAATGTATATTATTTTAAATACGAACCGCTGACATGGCGTGTGCTTGACCCCGACGAGGGGTATATTATGTGCGATAACGCCATTGATTCGCAGGCTTATCAGAATTTCGTTATAAAAAAAGACGGTAAGCTTTATAACAGCAAGGACTGCACAAATTATGTCTCAGATTGGGAAACCTGCTCACTAAGACAGTGGCTCAACAAGACATTTTATAACACGGCATTCTCCCGTGAGGAGAAGATGCTGATAGGCACAACATTCCTTGAGAATAACAGCCCGGACGGCACTTGGTTCGGCACCGATACGGGCGATAAAATATTTATTCTCTCATTTGACGATGTAATTAACAGCGCATACGGCTTCGACTCATCAAAATCGGAATTTGACGAAGCAAGAAAGCTCAAAGGTACGGATTATTCAAAATGTCAGGGCGTATATATCAGCCAGGGTTATCCGCATTGGTGGCTTCGTACCCCGGGCAATGCCGAAGCGGTTTACCTCGTCAGCAGTTACGGCTGGGCGGCTCTCGGTCAGGGAGTTTACGGCACAGGCGTGGGCGTCGTTCCTGCACTCAAATTAAACCCGAAGGCTGTTGATGTCAGCGTTGTTTACGACCTTGACGGCGGTGCATGGGCAGAGGGCTACACTGCACCGACAAGCTATAAAGCAAATGAAACGCTTGCACTTCCGACAGCGGAAAACGTTGTGCGAGCAGGTTATACCTTCTCCGGCTGGGAGCAGACGAGCTCCATGAACAAGACTGTTGCTTACACGGCAAAGTGGATAGCCAACGGTTATACCGTAAAATTTGACTCGAACGGCGGAACGGCGGTTTCGGATAAATACCTTTCTTGGGACGGCAATGTGCTTGAAGGCGTTGCAACTCCGACAAAGGCAGGCTACACATTCGCAGGCTGGAAGTACGCTGATTCGGCAGTTTCGTCAGATACAAAGTTTTCCGACCTCGCTGCAGATGATAAGGTAAGCGGAATTACCCTGGTGGCAGAGTGGATGGCAAAAACCTATACGATTAAGTTTGATACAAGAGGCGGCACTCCCGTTGCCGACAAGACGCTCCACTGGGACGATAAGGTTCTCGACGGTGTTGTTCCTCCGACAAAAGAGGGAGGATTTGAATTCATCGGCTGGAACATTGTTTCTCCGAAATTGAGCGTAACAACTTTGAATTGCACATACGGCGAGCTTGTTCAGGACGACAGCATTGACACGGTTACGCTCGGTGCGGTTTGGAGAGATACCGAAAAGCCGGTAATAATCGGTCTTGAAAACGGCAAGATTTATTGCGGACCTCAGAAGTTTAAGGTAACCGACAATGACACATCGAGGACGGCAGTCGTAATAATAAACGGCAAAAATGTTGAGCCTGACGCAGACGGATATTATACGGCTGAACCCGCAAACGGGGAGTTCAAGATTATTGCTGTTGATTCTTTTGCTAACATGGCAATGGTCCAAATTACCGTAAATGCCGCTCACGATTACAGCGATTGGAAGTTCGACGAGAACGAGCACTGGAAGGAGTGCAAGTACGGCGATTCCGTAATCGAAAAGGGTGAGCATACCTTTGAATGGGTGACGGATAAGGAAGCGACCGAGACGGAAAAAGGTATCGCACATGAGGAATGTACGGTCTGCCACGCAAAGCGCAACGAGAATACCGAGGTTCAGAAGCTCAAGACAAAATGGGAAAAAATCCGTGATTGGCTTATCTCGATTCTTGTGAAGATAATCAAGTGGTTTATCGACCTCATTAAAGATGTTTGCTGAACGGCAACAAAAAACTACAGCTAAATAAACAAATTGCGTCTCCTCTTGATTTTTTCAAGGGGAGACTACGCTTTTAGCTTATGATTTGTTCAATCGGCGGATTACATTGTTTAATCAACGATAAGCTTCTGATTGTTCGTTAATTGTCGAATAGGTGATAAAAAACTAAGGCATGACAACTTTTTCCTCTGCCAAACCTACTAAAAAACACCTCAAATATTACCAATTTGTTAATTCTTTTATTTACCCCTTGCAAAATAGCATAAATAGGACTATACTAAATTAGCACTCAGCAATAAAGAGTGCTAATTTTCTTATTACATTACAGACAGGTGATATATATGCGTACAAAACAGTTCAAGGCAGAGTCAAAAAAGCTGCTTGACATGATGATCAACTCAATCTATACTCACAAGGAAATTTTTCTTCGTGAGCTTATATCAAATGCGAGCGACGCAATGGACAAGCTCTATTATCATTCATTGCAGAATAACCTCGCTCTCAACAGAAGTGACCTCACAATCAAAATTCAGCCCGATAAGGAGGCAAGAACCCTCACGATTTCCGATAACGGTATCGGCATGAACGGCGAGGAGCTCGAGCAGAACCTCGGCACTATCGCAAAGAGCGGTTCGTTCGATTTTAAAAATGATAACGAGAAGAAAGAGGACGTTGACATCATCGGTCAGTTCGGCGTTGGCTTCTATTCCGCATTCATGGTCAGCGACAAGATTGAGGTAGTCAGCAAGGCTTTCGGTGACAGCGAGGCTCATAAATGGACCTCAAAGGGTGCAGACGGCTACACGGTTGAACCGTGCGAGGCCGACTTTGACCACGGCACCGTAATCACCCTTTATCTCAAGGAGAATACAGATGACGATGATTATGAGCAGTACCTTGAAGAATACAAGATCAAGGAAATCGTGAAGAAATATTCAGATTATATAAGATATCCGATTACAATGGACTGCACCCACAGCCATCTCAAAGAGGGCACGGAGGACGAGTATGAGCAGGTAACGGAGACCGAAACGTTAAATTCCATGGTTCCGATCTGGAAAAAGAATAAAAACGAGGTCACGGCTGACGAATACAGCAGCTTCTACAAGAATAAGTTCTATGACTATGAGGAGCCGGCAAAGGTTATCCACGCTAAGATGGAAGGTCAGGTAATGTACAATACACTGCTTTATATTCCGCGCCATGCTCCGTTTGATTATTACACAAAGAACTACGAAAAGGGCTTGCAGCTCTATTCAAACGGTGTTCTCATCATGGACAAGTGTGCCGATCTGCTTCCAGATTATTTCAGCTTTGTAAAGGGTCTTGTTGACAGCGAGGATCTGTCGCTCAACATCTCCCGTGAAATGCTCCAGCATGATGCACAGCTTAAGCTCATCGCAAAGAGCCTTGAAAAGAAGATTCATTCCGAGCTGATCAAGCTGATGAAGGATTCTCGTGATACCTACGAAATGGTTTATAATGCATTCGGCACTCAACTCAAATTCGGCATTTATAACGCCTTCGGCGCAAAGAACGATACGCTCAGTGATCTTTTGATGTTCCACTCATCGAACGATAAGAAGCTGACAACGCTCAAGGAATATGTCGGCAGAATGAAGGAGTCACAGGATACGATTTACTATGCATGCGGCGAATCCGTTGCAAAGATCGAGCTTCTTCCGCAGGTTGAGTCTGTCATTGACAAGGGCTATGAGGTTCTCTATTTCACCGAGAATGTCGATGAATTTGCAATTAAGATGCTCAACGAGTTTGAGGGAAAGAAGTTTGCAAACATCTGCACCGACAGCATTGAGCTTGACAGTGAAGAGGAGAAAGAGGAGCTTAAAAAGAAGAATGAGGAAGGCAAGGAGATGCTCGATTACCTTAAGGAGAGCATCGGCGACGGCGTTTCTTCCGTAAGATTTACAAATAAGCTCAAAAAACACCCCGTATGTCTTACAACTGAGGGCGAAATCTCACTCGAAATGGAGAAGGTTCTCAATTCAATGCCGACCAATGAGCAGAAGGTTAAGGCAAATATTGTTCTTGAAATCAATGAGAATCACCCGATTGCGCAGAAGCTTACCGAGCTTTATGAGAGCGATAAGGAGAAGGCAGGCAAGTACGCAAAGATCCTTTACGCTCAGGCACGCTTGATTGAGGGCCTTTCAGTCGATGACCCGACGGAGCTGAGCAACCTGGTATGCGATTTGATGGTATGATATAACAGCTTCAAGCACCGCTGATATTTCGGCGGTGCTTAAATTTTTATGCTTTACGGTTAGATTCATAAGGTCGTACCCTAATCATTACTTGCGCAACTTGCACAAAAAAACAATGCGTTTTTTGTAATATAGTTACTTTACTTTTCTTTGCAAAAAAAGTATAATATAGTAAACATTTATGATCTCGAAAGGGGCAGAATATCATGAGTAAGAAGAAGAAAGTCTCGGCAGATCCGAACGAGGAAGTTGTTGAGACCAAGAAGGCAAAAAAAGAAAAGAAAGCTAAAAAGGAAAAGACTCCAATGGATCTTGATTCCAAGAAAACGCTTGCAAAGAGCATTACAGCTCTCGTTTGCGTTATCGCTGTTTGCGTTACGGCTGTTGTAAACACCGGTAAGATTTGTGACGCTGCAAAGAAAGCGGCAGAGCAGAGAGGCAGCGCTTCAGCTACCGATACGGTGGGCGAAGACGTTGATAACAGCGGCGAGGTTCCGACAGACGCCACCGGCGAAGTTCCGACAGATGCTAACGGCGAGGTTCCGACAGACGCTAACGGCGCAGATGTAACAAATGCTGCCGGCGGTAACAGCAGCACAGGCGGAAGCACGGGCGGCTCGGCATCCAAAACAAACGCAGCTAATGCAGGTTCTTCAATCCCGACAGGCACAGCTCAGATCGTTAGCTATTACAACACGGCTACGGCAAAGGTTGCCTCCAAGAAGGCAGCTTTCAACAAGACAAGAACAACAACCGAGAAGTCATATGATGCCGGTGTTGCTCTCAAGTCCATGAAGAGCATTGTTTATAAGTTCATGGGCGTAGGCGATTCCAACAAGTTTTCAAAGTCCGTTACTTCGGCAGACGCTGGAAGCTACCATAAGTATTTTAAGGCATCCAAGCTTACAACCTCAGACGTTACAAGCGCAACATGCGTAAAGAACGGCAACAACTACACAATCACGCTTCATATCAAGAACGGATCAAGCACCGTTAAGGGCGGCAAGGTTGTTTCTTCCAACAATGCTCCTCTTGACAGAAGCGGACTTGCATGCGGCGAGAAGGATAAGGATTATTGGGATCACAAGACAGCGGAGAACGTTATGTCTGCAATTTCGGAGGTTCCGGGATGCGGCGGCGCTAACATCTCAGAGAGCTACTCTAACGCTGTTATTAAGGCTGTTGTAAATGCTTCGACAGGTAATCTCGTTTCCCTCAACGCCAAGTTCGATTTTAAGTTTGAGCTTTCAAGCATTATGAGCTCATCGGGAACGGCTGTTGCATCGTCTGTTGTTAACATGACAGGCTTCAAGATGTAATCTCGATAACAGAATACATAATTAAGGCATGGCATTTCGCCGTGCCTTTTCTTTGTTGTACAGATTTTTGTTAATGCGTCGCATTGTTATGTATTAACTGCTTTTTATTTTAACAACCGCAAGTATTCTTTCTTAAAACGGAGTTAGCTAAGACTATAATAGCTGTTAAGCGTCAATTTTATGACCATGTTTAACACTTATATTTAAAAAGACTATCGTATTTTTCGATAGAATTATGTAACACTTGCCTTTAAATATGTATAAGAAAAGAGTAGATTTCTCGACTCTTACCGCAGATATAACATCGGGAAACAGTTTTGAAAATAAATCTTTAATACTTATTCCCAATCTTGCGAATACACAATATAGTATGACCTGATTTGCCAATATGCCGGAATCAGCAGAAAATATAATCCTGTTTAGCATCTCTAATACTTTTTGTGTTATTCCAATGTGGACTTTCTCGGCAGAAAAATAAGAAAGTGCGGTAGCCCATTGTATCATGGACTACCGCACTTCGTGGCGGAGAGTTAGGGATTTTTTTCGGCGCACTCCCGTGCACCTTCGCGTCGCTTCACTCCTTGACCACGTCGGCAAAAACAGTCCACCGGACTGTTTTCTTCCGCAGACTTCGTCTGCTCCCTCCTTGTTCGAATCCTCTTTTTGCTTTGGCGGAGAGTTAGGGATTCGAACCATAGGTACATTACGTACACAGCATTTCGAGTCTTTTAGTCAGCGTGTCAACTTCCGGTCGTTTCGTGTCCGTTTCAGGTCGTCTCATCTGCGCCGAAAGCCACTTAAAATAAGGCTTTTTCGCCCTTGAAGCCTTGTTACGATTGCATTTTTTCAAAGTGGGTTCAAATCGGCATTTTTGCCGATTTTGGAGAGAAATCAGGGAAGACAGGAGAGAAATAGGGAGAGAAGGCAATACAAAATTACAAACACCGCAGAAAGAGCTTCAAACCGACGAAATCTATTCTTGAGGTGTATCAGATGAAGAATCTACCGATTGACTGGGACAGCGTGCCCGATGTGATAAATAAGGATCAGTTTTATCGCCTTTGCCATATCAGCAAGTCCACGGCTTTGCACCTGCTCAAAAACGGCAAGGTGCCCTGCGAGTGGACAGGCAAGAAAACTCGGTGCTATAAAATCCGAAAAGAGGATGTGAAAGCATACTTGGAGGAGCGGGCGATTTTCCCTGAACTCTATTCTGCGCCGAAGGGCTGGTACGGCACCCACTATGTGGCGAGGCTCTCTAAGGAGCTGCCGGAGGACACCCTCCGGCAGATGCACGACTATTATGCCAAACTGCTCAGCAAGTATAAGGATGTCGTTACCGTGCAGGATGTTGTCATCTTGACCGGTTACACCCTGACCACCGTCCACAACTGGTGCAGCCGCGGGTCGCTGAAAGCCTTTCAAAAGGGATTGAAGTTCTGCATTCCGAAAATTTTTCTCGTGGGCTTCTTTTGTTCCCTGACCTTTCGCTCCATCACCCGCAAAAGCCTGTGGCATATCCAAACGCTCAACGATTTTCAAAGGAAGATGAAACATAAAAAATAAATCTTAATATATTTCTGCATCTCCTTTGTGTTTTATAGCCACAAAGGAGATGATTTTTAATAAAATACTTGCATTGTTTTCGTGATAGAGGTATAATGATTATGCTTTAAGGCGTAATACATTAAATTTGAAACATTGTATCTTAGTGTTTATTCCTGTTTATGAAAGTGAACCCGAGTAAACAAACGGAAACAAAGAATTAAATTTAATGATATATGTCTGGCATTGTCTTTCCTATTCTCACAGGGAAAGTGTTTTTGTCAGGCTATTATTATGCCTTTTGGTAAAATACATTACCGAAAGGATTTTTTTATTATGGAAAAAGAATTAGTATGGAAAATGGTGCAGGTACAAATCGGGTATGATTTTAAAAATCTTGATTTGTTGCAGCAAGCTTTCACTCGTCGCTCATATACTGCAGAGAACGGCGGTGAAAACAATGAGGTGCTCGAGTTCATTGGAGACAAAGCACTTGATTTTATGGTTGTTAAACTGCTTATTCAGAAGTACGGGTATTTAGCAAATGGGGATCCGGTTGACGGAACAAAACTTTCTGTTTGGGAACAAGAATTCAAACGTAATCAAGTGGGTTACGAAGCACTGGTAGTAAATAGTTTCGGCTGTGACTATGACGAAGATGACCTATCTAAAATCAAAAGTCGAATGGTGAATAAAAAAGCATTGGCTCGCCGAATGGATGAACTTGGTTTTTCCGAACATCTTATTATGGGTAAGGGCGATATACAGAATAATATCAACCAAGAAGATTCCGTAAAAGAAGATTTGTTTGAAGCTATTATCGGAGCTGTTGCGATCGATTCAGGATGGAATCTGAAGGACTTGCAAAAAGTGGTTGAAGTAATGCTTGTGCCCGAAGACTTTCTAATTAATGATACCGACACCAATTATGTGCGACGTATTCAGGAATGGGAAATGAACAAGAATGGGTGCATTCCTTGGTACAAATACAAAGAAGCTTCTTACTCATCGACTTGGTATTTAAAAGAGGATAACACTATATATCAAAGCTTTCCGTTAGGTTACAACTATTCTAAGCTTAAATATCATTGTTACCTCAAACTGCTTGATTCTCTACCGGTGTTTTGCGGCTTCGGTGTGTCTATCCGTGAGGCGAGAATGGCTGCTTGCAAATTAGCGTATGAGTATTTAGAGAAAAATGATATGCTTCCGTCTATCCGTGATGAAATTGAAAATCCTAACCGTGATGATGCAATTAACCAACTTGAAACATTGGCTCGAAGAGGTTATTTTTCCATTCCTACTTATGAGTTCAAGGAAACATATGATGACAATGGAAACCCCATTTGGAATTGTGAATGTCATATAGCGGAAGAAGATTATTACTTTGATGGGACATCCTCATCAAAAAAAGAGGCAAAGAAAGATTCTGCTTTTAGAATGCTTTTATATGTACTCGGAATGGAGGATGAATAAAAATGGCTAAGTGGTGTTTTAATTATGAGTCCGGCGAATATGAATACATCGAAAAGGATGGCTTCAGTATTGACCGAGGCGAATATGTTTGCAATTGGGATGATAGCCAATATCGCCGTGAAGAGGAAGAATGCCGTAATTCTTTATTTGATGGTGAAGATGACGACTGACCCCAGATACTAAAACAATACCAATGTGCGATTTGAAAATTCGCATACTCGCACCTGCTTTTCGATTTTGCTAAACTGTAATCGAAAGGCAGGTGCATTATTTATGTCATGGTTTATAGAAGAGTTTTACTACGAAAATATTGATCCGCAGGCACGCAGTACCAAAGAAAATAAAGCGGTGCAGAAACAAATGGAAATCCTCATGAATAATGAAGATTTGCTGACCAACGCCCTGACCGACAAGCCGAAGAAATGGTTTCTCAACTATGTGAACGCTTGGGGTGTTGTCAACGGCGAATCCAATCTCGATAGCTTCATTATGGGCTTCCGACTCGGAGCAAACTTCGCTTACGATGCGTTTATTTCCACCGAAACACCGCTTGAAGATCTGCTGAAAGAATCGTAAAGGAGGATGACATATGAAATCAATATTTGAACAGCAGGGCGGCACATACACAATGCAGGGCGATTACCGTCTGCCAAACTTAACCGCAGAAGAAACAGACACCCGCCCGATCGGCGTATGGGGACAACGTAGACTAAACTACTTAAAACACCACCGCAAAGTCTTGTATTATAACCTGCTCACTTCCGGCAAACTTCATTCTCACCTCGCAGACACCGAAGAACAGGCACAAGCCCTCTTTTCTCGGCTGGTAAAAGAATACGCCGAAAAAGAAGGTATGACTGAACAACTCAAATCAACAGACCAAATGAAGTGGGTTGGCAAAATGAACGCTATCCGCAACGCCGCCACCGAAATCATCAATCGGGAGTTGATTTATACATAAGATGATGAGAAGGCACAACCTTTGGATCGCAAAAATCCGTTGGTTGTGCCTTTTTTGCGGTGACATTTTGTTCTGTATCATCTTAGCACCTTAGCGAGTAGACTGTTTATGGACGGATTTGCCCCAAACAGTAAAACCTGTTAAGATTGCACCAAAAACCGCTATAGAACTATGAGTTTTCTTTTAGACGCATTACAGTCGATATAAGATCATCCACAGATTGATATCTTTTATTTCGATCTGTATTTGTTCCTCGATTCCAAAACTCTTTGATGTCGCTATCTTTTTGGCGTTCAACATTTGTTTTTCCTGTCAGAATAAAAAAGCACAATCGGGTGAGTGCAAAAGTCTCATGACACATATCGTAGTTTGCAAATCCGACGTTAATGAGATCTGGATCGTTTAGAGAACCTTTTAATTCCGATTGCAGACTGGTTAGTGTACTATCAGGCACCTTAACCAACCCGAAATCACCGATTTTAACGACATCAACATCATCATAGTGCTTAATAAATACATTGGTTAAGCTAATATCTCGATGAAGAAGTCCCTTACTATGTATATACGATAATCCTTTACCTATTTGTGCTATTATCCTTTTTCGATCCGATAGGGTGAGCTTTGCATTCTCTCGGTTAATATACTTATATATGCTTTCATCCATACACTCCATCGTATATTGGTTATTTGCATCATCATAAGAATATACTTCGACGACATAAGGAGATTTTAGTGATTTTAACACTTCAAATTCTTGTTTAAATCTACGAAGTTCTTTAAGATCTAAATCAGCCTTAGCTCGCTTTAATGCAATTTTCATATCGTAATTTGGATCTTGATATGAAAATACATCAGCATAAGATCCTCCGCCTATTGGTTTCATATTGGCATATATCGTTCTCTGCTCAGACTTTACTGCAACTGTTTTCTCCATTTGAAATATAGGATTTAAGTCTTCAATTACAATAGGCGTAAAATCTTCTGGAATCGTACTACCGCCACTCTTAACAACGAATCTACGGCAACGTCGTATTATATCATCATAATGTTCGCTACATAGCCTAAAAGAATATTCTGTAGATTTTAATTTACTTTTAAGTGTATCTATCACATTTATCAAAGCCAAGTAATCTCTACTGTCTTGGGCGTGAAAATATCCGCCTGTATATTTTATATTTCCTTCTTCGTCATGTTGGTATCTCAGGTCACTATTGATAACCGTAAACCATTTGTTTAAGCCAGTATGAAATGCAGCAAGAAGTTGACGTAATGTTTCATTTGGCACAAAATCATATAATTCGTATAGATCATCCAGAAAGCTCAGTCCGTTTTCCGAAAGAACTCGACTTAAATAACTATCTATATGGGCCACATAATCACCTCCATTCCCAATCTTTCTGGACATTTCGTCATCTGCAAAACCTTACCTTTGCGAACAAAGTCTCTATGTGTATTTTTTGTTGGAGTCTTGAAGGATTTCAAAAACAGAATCACTTCTAAAACCGAAAGCAGCACCCAAGTCATCAGCAATCAGCGAATATGACAAATCGTTGAAACTCACTTTAGGGAAATCTCGCAAGAAAGAAATTTTGCCTTTATTTATTTCCTTGTGTGCATAAGGGATCCCATATTTTTCAATATATTCTTTGTATTTATCTCCGTCAAAAGCAACAACAGTATCTCCTGCATTTTCAATTTCAAGACAAAAAGCATAATCTTTTTCTTTTAATTTATATTGATTTGCAATATTCTCAAAAAGGAACATTCCAAAGAACAGTGCATTAAATATATCTGAACCGCTTGCTAATTGAAAATTCTCAACGCTTTCTTTGTCATAACCGAGTTCTGTATAAATATTTAAATAGTCATCTTTTCTGCTTCCGTTTGAAAGTCCTATCGGCACAGTGATTTTGCAGGACCAATCATAAAACAACTCAAATATAAAAGTTCCTGAATTAGAACCAGGTAAAACAAATTTCTGCATAAAGATTATCGATCGCATTGAATAACTAATATGTTCAAAAACTTTGTACTTGGATTTTACAAAGTCGATAACTTTATCTCTATTGGCATATACATTAAAGAAATCATCCCGCTTAGAACTGATATTTTTAAGATATATATTAGCTATGGGGTATGTTACCTTTCGTTGAAGCAGATTGTTATACGAATAGAAATAGTCTCTTTGACAGAAATCTTCTATTTCTTTTATGTATTCTTTTGAACGCTCGTATAGATATTCAATATTGCCTCTATCTGCGGGTTTAATTGGCTCTTTACTACTTCCACTACGTACATAAATACTACCATTACAAACATAAGGAGCATTGCGACCTTCATATACATAGACAAGCAATACACCGGATTTTTTGTTTTCAGGCATTGTCAAGAAACGAGTGCTAAACTCCGGCATAGGTGAAATGCGTGTCGCAATCTTTCCGATGCGTTGGCTGTAGTCCTGTTTGTCTATCGGCTTGATTTCTTTTGTTTTATCATCTATGCCTACAATTAACCAACCGCCTTCACAGTTGGCAAACGATGTGATTTCTTTTGCCAACTGCGCTTTTCCGCCATCTTCAAGCAATAATTTGTATTCCACGTGATGTCCTTCATCACAATCTACAAGTTGCGACAGATGACTGAATTTAACTTTTTCAATTGTCAATGGTCGCCCTTTGCTATCAGAAAACGGTGAATACATTTTACTTATACCTCCCACACCGTTTCGTCGCCGCAGATGTTCCGGATTTTCAGGCGAAGCGGTTTTTGTTCGCAGCGGATTTTCCCGTCCCAGAAGTTCTTTGTTTTATTTCCGTTTACAACGACAAAACCGTTTTTGTCAATCTTGATTTCGCTGTCGGAATGCCACTCTCCTTCGGCAGCAGTGCAATCAACACTCAGGAACTCAATCAATTCCAAACCGTCCTCGCTAATTTCAATCGGCTTATACGGCTTCTTTGCCGAAGAATTAAGTAGTGCTTTTTGGTTGAACTCAGCTATTTTTGAAAGCACACGGTCACTCATAAATTTATCAATGGTAACAGCATATCCGCCAAATAAATCATCGTGGGTTTCTTCGGTGTGAAATTCCGCATAATCTCCGATTATGACATCATAAAGAATTGTTTTTAGATCTCTCAGCTCAATTTCAATATTTGTGCTGTCATCATCTTTTATAAACTTTTGAATCTCGGCTTCGTTGGTAATATCTATATAATAGACGATTACTTTTTTGATGTTGCTATCCAAATCTGGTATAGCCTGATGAATAATACGGTTCATCGTAACCTTATCAAGCAGTTTCGATGCGCTATCCATAAGGTTAGGAACATAGACGGGAACTGTACCGAGTTTGCTATCGGAAATTGCACCTTCCCAGAAGGAGTCAAGAGAATCCTCGTTTTTGAGTCCCGGTATCAGCGACTTTATTTTATCCATTGTCTGAACGGGATTGCGGTAAAGTTGAACCCCATCTTTAATTTCAAGCACATCAAATTCAGCGTCATCAGCAACGAGACGATCACGAGTTGTCTGGATAGAATTAAGACCAATATCAGCATGGATAAATCTTCTGCCAAGTTTGTTTGCCACTGCTGCAGTAACACCACTACCGCCAAAGAAATCTGCAACTATCATATTTTCATTTGATGAAGATGTGATAATTCTATTCAAAAGTGCTTCTGGTTTTTGCGTAGAATAATTTGCTGACTCAGCAGCTCGACCTGCAACATACGCAATATCTGACCAATTATCATTTAAAGGAACTCCCGGAAGTTCGTCCATAAACACAATGCGGCAACGTTTGATAGGCTTTCCATTTTTTCCAAGTCTTACACGACCATGGCTATTTGGAACGTCTGTTTGAGGGGCATTCCACAATTCTTCAAATTTTTCTGGCGTTGTTCTCCAACGTGCAACTGTGCCATGAAAATCGTAAGCTGCCATTTTATTCTGTGGATCAAGCATATTTTCAAATTTATAGTATCGTCCAGAAGGTGCTTTTGTCCATTCATCAGCAATGTACTCCTCTGTATAAGGTGTGTATTGTATATTAAATGGATACTCTTCTGAACGAGAATAGAAAAATATACTGTCTTTAACTCTACTATAATTTTGCGTACTATCATTATGTGAAGCTGTCCTTACCCAAGTAATTTCATTCCTAAAATTATCTTCGCCAAACACTTCATCGAGAAGAATCTTAACATAATGACCAATATGCCAATCAATATGTACATATATGGACGCATTTTCACTCATTACCGATTTAATTGCCATAAGATTTTCGTACATCCAGTTGAGATACTTTTCTTTATCCCAAACATCTCCGTACATCTTTTCTTCAAAAACTTTCAATTCATCAATATCAAGTTCTTGTTCTGCTTGCGCAATAGCCTCTGCCACTTTTGGATTACGGCGGATATATACTTTCTTAGCATAATCAGCTCCACTGGCAAAAGGAGGATCAATATAAACAAGGTCAACTTGAATGCCTTGTTCTTTGAGATAGGCACAAGCAGAAACACATTCGCCGCGAATGACCATATTGCCGTCGGCATTTTCTCCCACGGTTTCCTGTTTTTCCATTTCATACAAGGGCATACCACGCTGAAGCGTCATTGAAACATCGTCAGCGCCTTTGTATTTCAGTATTCTGTTAAAGCTACCGAGCACAGCTTGTCCTTCCACCGGCTCCGGTATAAACGGTACATATTTAATCGGCATTATTGTTTACCTCCATTGTGTTAAAACGGCAAATCTGAATCACTGTCGATTTCTGTGGGTGTTTCCACAGTTTCAACAGGATGAAGAATCTTGTCATCGAAGCGAAAATGAGTATATTTAGCATAATCAAAGCCGTCATCCAAAACACTTTTAGCGTACTTCATCATTTTGTTATTAGCTGTGTAGGCTAAACCTCTATCCCATATCTGCCTGTTATTATTGGTGTATTCAATTATTTGCTCAAACTGTTTGGCGGACATTCGATCTAAGAAAGGCTCTATAGCAAGTTCGAAGCGAGAATCAGCTGAATCATAATTACGACTTTCGCCATAATACCATATAAAGAAATCAATTAGCGGTGTCATTTCACCGATGTCCGAATAATAAGAAATCATCCTCTTAATTGCATTCGCTTCTAACTTTAGATAAGTAATTGATTTTAAATATGATAAATGTGCGTTGACAGTTTTGTATTTAAACCAAGCAATAGACTTTGCTCTTGTATCTTTATCTATTATTGCATCCACTTGTAACTGAGTGTCGGAATCGAGTTCGTTATATAAAACCGGAAACTTGGATAATAGGATAGCAAGATTCATTTGACAACTTTCGTCATTTGCTACAGAGAATAGATGATTATTTTCTTTTATGTAAGCAATAGCTTCTTGCTGAAAACCCAAAATTAATATTTCAAGAGCTTTTCTATTGATTGCTAAATTGTTTTGGCAATCTGCATCTCCCGGCAGGCAAAAACAAAACTTCCAAAATGCTTTTAATGTCACCAATTTCATAGAATTAGACATCTTGGAAAAATATTTGTTGTTTAAGTACATTGCAAGCTTGCAATCTTCGTTTTCATATAGATCATTTTTACTCTTTAAATCTTCCGTTAGGGTGTTCACAATGTTTTTAATGAAAATCGGAGGTTTAACAAGGATATCTTTTAAGATGTTTTTTATATTTGCAATAGTTGTTTCTTTTGAAGGTGCAACTAGCTCATAATTTTCATTTAATGCAGGGTGTGCAGAAAAATTTCTATGATCGTATAAATGGTTAAGATTAGTATATGCTTCTAAATCCAAAAGCTCGGTTTTCTTGTAAATATTGTCCACAAGTTCCTTTTCCCATTTGGATTTAGCTTTATTATCATGTTCATTTCGAGATTTATCGACTTCCTTAAGAATCTCGTTTGCAACAGTATCGTTATACATATCTTTCAGTTCTTGAAGTTTAAACAAAAGATCGCAAATAGCTACTGAATACAACATTACCGTAGCGGAACGATAATTTCCTATAGAATATGAACTCATTACTTCTTGGAAATATTCCTTGGTTTTAGCGAAATAAATCTCTTCAACTTCAGGTAAATAAGTTGACATTATCATCCCTCCTTAAAAAACTCACAAATTTTATCATGAGTTATCGTCAATCTATCCTTTTCGGGTAGTGTATCTTCTAAATACAGATAGTCAAAGCGTTCGTAGCCGAATGCTGTGTTATTCTGCTTTGAAAACTCAGTTTCCATAAAGGTTTTCTTTTCCTTGAATGTAGGATCTTTAGCGTAAATCTCACCCTTAGTTTCTACAACAATAATCTTGTGTATCTTACCGTCTTTACGCTTGATGATAAGGAAGTCGGGTGTGTAAATGCCAACATAACTCCATTTGTTTCCGGCTTTTTTATAGCACTTAATCTTAAACTCGGTCATAGCTCTATCACCGTTATAATAGACTTCCAAACCAAGATTTTCGATCTCATCAAAAGACAATACTTCTTTTAAGAAAGTCTGTTCAAATCCGCTATCGGTACGATAGGGCAGATAATGGAACGAACGGTCTTTGTTTGTGTGAGAACTGCTCTGCGCTCGGAGTGTTGCTGCCATAGCCGCATTTCCGTTTTCTTCAAGAAAGCGAACGGTTTCTTCCATTTTGGGATCAAGCTTTAGCTTGCCTTTATCATCCTTGATAATGTTTTCTACCACGCCCTGCGTAGGATAATAGTCTGTGGGCTTGTCGGTATACACTTCGGGAGTGAAGTTTGCGATGTTCAAAAGATTTGCTTCTTCGGGTATCAACTCTTCGGTAGTATTAAAATCCAGCCTATCGGAGAAGGCTTTGCGGATATTTGCTTCTACCAACTGGCGGTTATAGTGAGAACTGTAATAACGAGAACCGTCTTTTTCAAAAGTTATTTTTTGATACACAGTTTTCAACTGTTCTGCATATTTCATCAGCACTGCAACTGTGGGAGAGCCAAATCCGCCTTTCATAATTCCGTATATCCAAGAATTAAAGGTGGCAGGTTCGGTGCCATATTCTGTATCGTCAACGGTGATACTGGTCTTGCTTTCATCCATGGAGAGGTCAGTGGTTTTGATAATACCGTCTGAAATGCGTGCGGAATCAGCCGAAACCGCAATATCGCTTGCAGGATCAGCTTTTTCGACTGTAAGGGTATCATAATTGATTTTGAGCTGATAAAAATCAACTTTAGGAAGTTTCAAATGTACTGTACGGTTATAACGCTTCAGCGGTGTTTTGCTATTATCAGCAGACGAAAACTCCTTGAGCGAGATATGATGCTGCTGTTCGAGCTGTACGTTTAACTTGTTAGCATTGCTTTCATTCAAATAAATAAGAGCAGTTTCGGGATTGCCTTTAATCACCTGACGCAAGCAACGGCAGGAGGTTTGCAGAACCATATTTGTGGGACAGTCGCCTTCTTGAGAAAGGATAATACCTGTAAGACTACGGCAGTCCCATCCTTCTTTACCGATTTGTACAAGCAGGACAATGCGAATTTTGGAAATAGACTTGTCCAAAATATCAAACTGCATTTGGCTGTCAGCAGGCATTTTATACTGCTTATTTCCTTTATGGAATTTGAGTATTGTGTCCGTGCCGAGTCCATACTCTGCAACAATACGGGATACCAAAGGATAGACTATTTCCTCTAATTTTTCGATAGTACCGCAGTAAATACCGAGTTTAGCGGTCAGTCCGTCCCCATAGACAGTATCCCTGTATGTATCAAGAAATTCGCGGACACCTTTTTCAATAATCATGCTGCTGTCTGCAATATCGGCAATCTTAACAATAGGACGTTTTAAGAAATTACCCACGCCGTCAATAAGAGGGTAGTAATACACAATATTCGTGATTTCAGCCGTCCCCACAGAAAGAGAGTCTACAACCTTAAATTTTTCAGTTTTTTCAAGATAAGGTGTGCCGGAAAAACCGATGACAGAGTTTACGGTATGATTTTGCGCCCACTTGGTTACAACGGCACGCAGTTTTATCTCATCGCTCACGGCGTGATGTACTTCATCAATGAAGATAGAGAGTGATGGCAACTTACCGATAAGATTGCGGAGCTCGTTAGCCTGTCTGTCTTTTTCATCGTCACTTTCTTCAAACATATTGATTTGTCCGCTCTTCTCTTGGATACGGTCAAGAATTACCTTTTCGGCGTTAGTTACTGCAACCAATCCGAAAAGTTCGGAAAGCGGCTGATGGTTAGCAATTTTCTGAACATTCGGGTTCTTGGTTTTGTTTGATTTATTTGCAGTTTTTCCTTGATCAAGCACCTCAAAGGAAATCATACGCTTGATATCCGTTGCCGCAGGTTCGGGAATGATCCACGCAGGGTTAAAGTTTTGAATTGTCTTAAGGCTCGGCACAACAGAGGATTTCAAACCCGATGGTGCAAAAATGATAAAGTTGTGGGCGAAAGCAGGATTGGTAGGCTCGTTCAGAGCGAAATATAAATCAAGATAGATAAATGCTGCCATCAAATATGTTTTTCCTGCGCCCATAGGTAGACTGAATAAATAATCGGTATAAGAAACACCGTAGAAAGCATTACGAAAGAATCCGTCATAATCAATACTTAACGGGTCTTTCTTTATTTGCTTTTCAAGTTTTTCGGAAATCTGTTCGCCTTTATCGTTAGTTAAACGAGCATATTCAAATAATGCCGTTGCCGCAGGGTTTTCCTCTAAGTATTCACGGGTTGCGGTAGATAACTCTATGTCGTTCAGATTGATAGAATTAAAGCACCCATATCTAAAAAGAAACTCCAATGGCTTACATTCACAACCGATTTTGAGGAACAGATAAACCTTGATAGCTTCGATCTGAGCATCTCTCATTTGCCCGGTTTTCTCTATATATTCAATTAAATTATGAACAGTGCATTGCTCGGAAGCATACCACTCTTTGCACTTGTTCTCTATCATTTTATAGAACATACTGTTCCTCCACTAATCAATGTTTTATATTCTCACACATATCTACAAATTTCGCACCAATGGCACCGATGAATATGGGCTTGAGGAAAAGATATATGTGGGATAATATGTAATGTTTAAATAGCATCAAAGGGAAATTTGCAGATTACAATAAATACTTCGACACTAAATAACCACCTAATATGCCCAGTAAACAGAAAAACAGATTCCACCACCACGATTTTTTGCTGGATTTTTTCTCATCTTCTTTGAGTACACCACCGAAAAGTTTGATAACGGCTTCAACTTCTTTTTCACTCAAAGATGCTATAATCTGGGATGTTTCAGCCTCTTTGCTCCACTTCTCGGCTAATTCTTTCTGTTGCTGAAATTCGGATTCGATTTCAGCCATTAACATAGAGGTTTCGTGGAGATTGCTAGTTAATTTTTCGAGCTTCTTTGATAATGCTTCCTTTGACTTTTTTTCATCCTTTAATATTTGTTTCTTTCTAAAAAAGAGTTCAATAAAACTATCACTAAATCCGGTTAAGGAAGATATTATTCCTGAGAATAGCTCTATTAACACATCAACAATCATAACTTTTTCTTATTCTTTCCACCTGTAGCAAGTAACGCAATTACAATTATGAGTAAAACCGGGAATCCAATATAATTTACCATAGGATTTGCAATGGTAGGTATTGCTTTAGCCGCAAGACCAAACACGCAACCAAGTCCTGCAAAAAATACGAACCCCAATATACGATGTCCCCAATTTTTAAATCCCTTGATAAAAAGACATAACAGGGCTATAAGCCATACAAGAACTCCGCCGGTTATAAACTTGATCAGATTAACAGTATTATCTGCTTCTTTTATGAAAACGCTGCCTATATTTCCAGAAGACTGCTTTTCAATTTCAGTGAGAATGCTATTGTATTCTTTGTACAAGATTTCATTTTCTTGTATTTGTTCAACATTGATTTCTGAAACTTTTGTTAAAATGTCAATACGGTCATTTACTCGATTATAATAAAAGAAATTGGCATCAATATAAGGGAATAGAACTAAGACCGTTAACAATACAACTAGTAGAAAAACGTATAATTTTGGGTTTTTGAAGTTGTTTTTTATAAGATCAAATATTTTTTCAAACATAATCCTTCTCCAATGGTTTACAATTCTTCCGTATTGAAGGTTGTATATCCTTCTTAATAGTAGCTGTGATCGATGCTTTATATGAGCTTTATTAAACCAAAACTTCCCATTTGCCGTAGCGTTTGCCGCTTTCACGGCGGATATAATTCTTATCCTGCAGCGACTTCATAATACGCTTGATTGTTGCAATCGATTTCCCGGTTGCTTCAACAAGCTCTTGCTGTTTTATTGTCGGGTTCTTTGCAACCAACTCCAAAACTGCAAGTTCTTCTAAAGTACAGTCTAAAGTATCAAATTGATACTTTGGAACTTTAGCATTGATACTTTGGGAAGTGTTTTCATCCACAAAATCAACATGCATATAGCGATTTTTTAATTCGTAGTTTGTGCCGAGCAGAAGGTTTGAGAAAAACAATTCCAAAAACTTTGTGGTGGAATGAATACCTTTTTGCAAATCATTATAGTTTGCACGAACCAGTGCGTTGCGGAAATACCAAGAGTTTTCACGGAACGCATCGTTATTGACACGGAACCCAAATGTTTTCATATACTTAATCATAAACACGGCGGTGGCTCTTGTGTTACCCTCTCCAAAGGGATGAATCTGCCAAATATCCGATGTGAATTTTGCAAGATGCTTTACCGCTGCCTCAACCGACAGTCCCTCATAGGAAAACTGTTTTTCGGTGCAAAATCATAATCCAAAGTATCTTTTATACTGTTAAAATCTGCATAGATAACTGTTTCACCGTTCAGTATACATTCTTTTTTGAAAATGTTATACTTGCGGATTTGTCCGGCGTGGTCAAATACGCCCTCAAACAATCTGCGGTGAATGGTAATCCACTCGGCAGGAGAAAACTGAAACGCCTTTTCGCCCAAAATCTTCGTTATTCTTGCAGATACAATATCTGCCTCTTTGGTTTCGTTTTCGGTTTCGGTGCGGGTGGTTCTCTGCTCGTAATAGCTGTGTATACGCTTTTGAGCCTCGTCGATGGTGATTTTGCCTTCGATGTGATCCTTTGCGGTATCCAGCAAATATTCAGAGGTTTTCAGCCCGTCAACTGCCTGCAAACCGATAGCTGTTTGCCAAGCTTCACTTTTTTCGGCTCTTTCAGGCTCGCCCTGTTTTATATATTCTTCAAGTTCAAATTGCCAATTCTTGTCGGGCATATTTGTACCTCATCTCGTTATCATAATTCTTCCGTCTTAAAGGTTGTATAACCCTCGTAGTAGTAGCTGTGGTCGATACCTTTCATATAGACCTCACGGCTGTTTATTTCGTCTGTAAGCGCACCTTTCAGTAACACTTTGATTTCCACATCTTTAATCGGACTGCGCTCCATAGCGAGCAGATAGTCTTCTTTGTCAACCTTGCTCCAATCGACCACCTTGCCGATTTCGTTTTTCAAGATATGGTCAAGCCAAATGCGGGTGCTGCGACCGTTACCCTCACGGAATGGGTGGGCGATGTTCATCTCAACATACTTTTCGATTATTTCATCAAAGTTTGACTGCGGCATTTTGTCAATGTTATCAAGAGCCGCTTGCAAGTACATTAAAGGTGCAAAGCGGAAATTGCCTTTTGCAATATTGACTGTTCTGAGTTCGCTTGCAAAGTCGTAAATGTCCTCAAAGAGATATTTATGGATTGCCGCAAGTCCTGCGAATGTGCCGACATCAAAGGTGTCTAACAGTTTTCGGTCAAATAATTGTGCAGCTTTCTTTTTGCTGATGCGTTCTTCCTCACGGTCAAGCTCGGCAGAACTTGTCTGTCCTAATTTATTTTCAAGTGCCATTTTGCACCTCTGAGATTATCATTAAAATACGATTGTATAATCTAAAAATGCTTTACTCTCATTTTCAGCAGACTTTGCAAAGCTGGCTCCGGCATTGCATTTTATCTTTTTTAAAGTTCCTGAAATGCTAGCAGCCTCCGTGAGCGATACTCCGGATGAAGAACTTGCTTTCATAGAATACTTTCTTTCGGTTACTTTGCTCTTGTTTACAAGAACCATTTGAATGAGAGCGGATATATCACTTTCGTTTCGGAAATACAGCAATTCCGGAGCACTAGGACTTCCGTCAAAAACAGATGTTTTGAATGTGGTAGATGCCCAAATTTCAATGCTCTTTGACTGCTTCTTTTTTGTTTCCTTGGTAGCACTACCGTCTGCAATTGTTCCGGCTTTCGCCTTTGCGTCAACTGAAGAGTGAAAAAGTGACTTTGTAGAATTTCTTAATTCAATGCTCACACTCTTGGCACCGAGTGCCTGTGCTACAACTGTCAACTCATTTACTCTGACTTGCTTCATATAGTTGTAGTATTCATCAATTTCAATAAATTTTCCGGGAATACAAGGATCGGAAACAAAGACAGATTCACTTAATTGAGGATAGAAAGTGAGTCCCATTGTGCGCACATATTTTGTGTACAGCGTAGGCAACTTCCTATCATCGGTTTTCTCATAAAATCCGATAGAATCCTTACAAGCTTCATTCTCAAGGCGAGTATCATAGTTCACTATCCTGATAAAACGCTCTAACAAAAGCTCACCGTTTGCGACATCTTCTTTGAATATTGGAGAATATTTCTTTAAATCACCGAGTCTCTTCTTTTCGGCAAGACTTATTTTTCGCTCTGTTTGCTTTGCTACTGCATCGTCTTTAATCTTCAATGCAGTAGTCTTAACTCCCTCGGCAGTATTTGCAGCCATTTCCGATACTTGTCCAGCCGCATTTTTAACTGATGTTAATATTCCGTTTATCTTATTATTTTCACTCATTTTATCAAACCTCTCGGTGTTATTATTTCTTATCCTTATCCTTATCCTTATCCAAAAGGCCGTATGTCCGGTAGTACGACAATATCGTTTGATATTGCAGTTTGTTTGTAAAAAAGCTGACGATAGGTAACAGTTTTCTCTTTTCCTTCAGCCTTGAGTGCCGCTAATTTCTCTTTAACCGAGTCATACTGCGCAAGAATGTCGGAAAGCATTTTTTCAAAAGCATTTAATCGTTCTTCGTTCATAATGCGTGCCCTTACTTATCCGCCGCAACGCCGGATTTCATCCAAGTGTCTACTTCGCTGATTTTGAATTTCCAAAGACGACCGATTTTTGCGGCGGGCATATTTCTTTTTTCTATCCAAGCGAGTACGGTGTCACGGCTGACACCGAGGTATTCGCAAATTTCTTTCATTGAGTACCAGCGCTCGATGTTAGAATCCATAGTGAAATCCTCCATTTAATAAAAGTAGTATTAGTTTTTCTGTAAGTAATCTAATAGCTTTTTTAATTTATTTGCAGTTATCGTTTCATTATAATGCAATCCTTCATATGTAGGATGCAAAACAGGATACATGCCTTTGGTTTGCAGAATGAGATGATTATCAATAGCCCATTCAATGATAGCAACTAAAGATTCTCTATCAATCTCTTTAAGCGAAGCATATTCAGTGATGTGGTTCAAACGTGCATCCATATTTTTTTTGCTTTGTGAACCTCTCAACACATCAACTAAAACTGAAACACCATAGTATTTTTTATCACTAATATGCGATAAGCCCTGTAACACGGTGTGAAGAACATCGTTTAAGTCTTTTCCGGCATAGTATACAGACTTAATATTCGCTTTTTCAATATTATTTGATTCTGCATACTCAGGTTTAGTTATTTTGGCTTGAGGTTTTGAGCGTTCCGTATTATTCGGCAATATATCCTTGGCTTTTGGAAATGTTTTTGCAGGAGCAGGATCAGGTGAGAGTTTGAACATTTCATAATAGTAAGATGGAGTAATATACCTACCGCAACCGGTCCCGTTTTTATTGTAATTTGTGCACCCTAAAAAATATTGATTTTCTTTGCCGGGTTTCACAATCAAATAACCGTCTCTGCATTGATCGCATTTCATAATAGAAAGTTTTCCGGCTTTGTATTCATTAGTCATAAAGCCGCAAATTTCAGGCTCGTTTGTGCAAATGTATAGTCTAAGACCATAAGCACTTTTGTATCGATATTGCAAAGGATATCCGCAAATTGGGCAAGTTTTTTTCGCATAATTGTTTTCCGGCACTTCTTCATTCCAATTCCCACGCAACACTACATTCTTGTAATCTTTTTTTATTTCAAGAAGAAACTCAGAAGGATTCTGTTCGGGAGCAATAAAGAACACGCGATTTTTTGTTCTTGTCATTGCCACATAAAAAAGTCTTCGCTCTTCTGCATAATCGATGGAACGGTCACCTTTGATAACAAACGAAAGTACAGGATCATCCTCAATTTTTGAGGGAAAACCATAAGTTTCGTTTCTACCGTTTACAACAATAACATTGTCATATCCAAGACCTTTTGATGCGTGTGCTGTCATAAAGGTTATGTTGAGTTTGGGATATTTTACACTTTTGATTTTGTTGCCGCGATCGATATATTCGAACAATCCGGATTTCTCGAGCTTATCTCCGTCAAAGCCAAATCGCCCGAGCAAAAGAATTGATGAATCTTCGGGTTTTCCTTCTTCTTTGTTGTATTCTATTATTTGTTCGAGAGCCGCTTCCACAGCATGAGCAATAGCATAATTTGCTCCGGATTTATTATTATCATTTGCTTTTTTTCTGGTGGCATCGTAGGTGTAAATTATGACCGGATCTGTAATATTTTTGGGAGATTTTAGCTCCTTGGAGATTTGAGCATCATTTTTTTGAATGAAATTACCGGCAATATCGATGACTTCTTGTGAGTTGCGGTATGTTTTTACGATTTTCAGTAATTTCGCATACCCCATTTTTTCTTCAAACTTTGTAAAAAGGGTAATATCTGAGCCGCTAAACGCATAGATTGATTGCCAATCATCGCCTACAGCTATAATTTTTGCATCTGTCACATTGGAAAGTGCCGTTACCAAATCAAAGCGCTGACGAGAAATATCTTGGTACTCATCAACTATGATGTACTTAAAATTAAGTTTTTGCTTCATTTCCTTTACTTCACGAAGCAAACGAGCAGATTCGTTAATCATATCCTCGAAATCTACGGCATTTTTTTCTTTCAAATAGCGCTCATACTCGAGAAAACAATCTTGGCAAATATCCAAAAAGAGGCGTGTTCTAACATTTTGTGTGGAATGATACATACGGTTAAATTCATCCGCAGTATATCCGTTAGTCTTAAAGTTTCCGATGAATCTGCAAATAAGATTAACAAGTTTGCGTATATAACGATTTTCTTCAGATGAGACAAGCTTTTCCATAACTTCTTTATTTGAACGAGGAGTTAAAACAAATCCGTGATTTTCAAGTTCCTCTTGCAAATGTTCGGTTAAAGATCTTCTGTCTGAATACTGAGAAAATGTATAGATAAGGGTGGTGCCATGTTGTTGATGAAGACGGATTTTATCTTGGATTGCTTTTTTATATGTCTCTAATTGATCATCACTGTATCGGTCTTTTTTACCATCTTGTGTGATACCAAAGTGTTCAATATACGCTACTTTTTCTCCCTGACGAATTTCAAAATCCGGAGTATATGGCTTTCTGGCATACATTATATCATAGCGATAGATGGGTTCATATTCATATTCAATTGTGTTTAAATACAAAAAGTTTGCAATTTCAACCTCTTGATGCGAACGCATCACTTCGCTTTGTATGGTTACAGCCTTTTTTGTCCTTATATCCATAACCCGGCGTTGAAATTCATTCAAGTCACTTCGTAATGTTGCAAAATTAGATTTTGCTATTTTATTAAAAAAGTTGTTCAAATCATTGCCTTCGTAAGGAGCATCAAAATAGGAGGCGAAGAACATGATAAGGTTATTGACTAAACTCTCATTTTTGAGAATTGAATTTTTAAAATAATCCTGAATTACAAAATAGAGCTTCGATGAATCAACAATGTTTAACTTTTCATCCGATTGCTTTCTTAATATTGCATTACCGGTAGAATGGAATGTTGCAATCGGACAATCAATTTTTAAATCCTTGTTAAGTTTATCTCTCAGTTCCTGCACTGCTTTATTAGTAAATGAAACTACAAGTATTTGAGAAGGATCGATATCTTTCTTCTCAACCAAATATTTAACTTTTGCTGCTACTGTCGTTGTTTTACCCGCACCTGCACCTGCGATAACAAGACAATAATCCTCATCAGTAAGAATAACACGGCGCTGATCATCGTCTAATTTGATTTTGGGGTCAACATCGTGCAAAATATTGTCCAAATATGTTTTTTCACTTTTCATCGCACGCTGAATGTATTCTTCGTTATGCGCATCGACTTTTGCTTCAAAATTTCTATAACGATTAAGTGTTGTTTCAACAGCGGATACATCTATTTTGTTGCTATCACAAAAAGATTTAAGCATACCGCTATTATCAAGCACAGCGAAATACTCTATCGTTTTCTTATCTTCAAGAAGTCTGTTTCTGTATCCGCTTTTAGGGATATATTGGTTTTCGGATAATAGCATATCCATATATTTTTTTAATTCAAAAAGCTTAAGGCATTCGGGATTGCTTGTAGAAGAGTTCTCTGATGTTACTCCTACACTTATATTCTTTTTGAAGAGTTTAGAAAACAGTCCCATAATTGCCCCCCCTCATTAAAATACCTATTTAGAATTATATTTGAATGTTTGGATCAGTTACAAATTCGCATAATATATTATATCATTATGTGCAATAAAAATCAAGGATTATTGCGGATTTATAAAGGAAAGACGGGAAAATTTCATAAATCCAAGCGGACAAAAACGGAGCGATCGTTTTGACAGCTCCGTTTGATATAGTAATGTATTCAATTTTTTCATACGAACGACGGCACAAATCTCGGATGCGCCACTTTGTTATATTCCTTCTTGTATGTTGCAAATAACATTTTCTGAGAGACGATATGCACGTTATCATAACGCTTACTTAAAGTCCAAAAGCTGTCCGGCACACGGTTTACGGTGCAGATAACATATTCATTCTCGTAAAACGGTCGCTTCCTTGTGGTACTGTTTTCAATCTCATTCCAGAGCTTTTGTGTAAGCTTTCCACCGGGAGTTATATCGTAATACGCATATACAGCCTGCTTTTTCTCGCAGGCAAAGTCAAAGGTTACATTGCCTACCTTGACGTTATGATAGCTTGAATTTTTGGTGTCGATGTACTCGGTTGAAATGGAGTTAATGTTTTCCTCCAGCCAGTAGTAGCACATATCTTTATAGAAATCTGTCATCAGCTCGTTATTGAAAGTCTGCATAAACCGATTAAAAATATCCTCTCCGAAGCTTCCATTAGGGTTCGGCACGGCAGTCAGTAAGCACTTATACCACAGGGTTAAATAACTGTTAGCGGGAAGATATTTTGTGTGTCCGTTTTCGCCGGGAGTTTTTATAACTAACCCGTGTTCTATCAGAGCTTTAATGTATTTGTCGCATTTGTTTTTCGGAAAGCCTGAGAATTTCGCTATCTCTCCGATGCGGTTATAACCGTTCGACATTGCATAAAGCAAAGTATTATAGCTTTCGGGCGTGCGAAAGCTTTCGTTCATCCGGTTTGCCGCCAAACGATAAAAGGTTGAATCGGTGCGCAGAAAAGCTCTCACATTATCTTCAAAGGACTGTTCATTATCGTACAAGGAAAGCAACGCTGGAATTGCGCCGGTTAAACAGTAAAGCTTCGCCGCCGTTTGATCCGGCAGTGAGCAGACATCCGCAAGCTGCGGCATAGAAAAGTAGCGGATTTCCACATTCCGACAAGGAATAGGAGGAGTCTCCCACGGTCTGCCGAGTAATACAACCGTTATATTGCTATCCGATTCCAAAAAACTATTCAGTTCTGCATAGAAATCGTCTTTATTGTTCCGTTCACCTGCATTGTCAAAAAAGACAAGCGGGTGTTTTTTATTGCCGTATGCTTTTAGGCACTCAAAGAAATCGAACCAGCTTTCACAGGCACCGAATATCTCGGTATGTGCATTGCAGAACACCCGAAGCGCAAAGGCAGTATCAAGATTTTTGAAAGAAAAATACAGACTTTCTTTATGCTCGGCACAAAATTGAAGCGCCGCAAAGGTCTTGCCCGAGCCGGGTTGACCTGATACAAATACCGCCTTTTCATCCGCAGAAATATTCTGTAAAGTGTGCACCAAATCGGAAAAATACATTTTATCGCCTGTCATATCGTAAGTTGACCTTTTCTGTAATTATAGCCGATTTTCTGCCTTTTTGCAATCAAATAAGAAAAATTTCAAAAAAATTTTACCGCTGAAAACGCCCTGTTTATCAGGCTTTTCAGCGGTTTTTGTGTTTTGAGCAAAAAAATATTTTGAAAAAAGGGTGCGCAAACTCCGACCCTTGTCGGAATAAGTGAAGGGACAAAAACCTGATAATGCGCCATTTCCAAGCGGAAATAAGCAATTAAAAGTGGGGCATCAAAAAGGTTTTTGCCAAACTCTCAAAAAATTCGCCAATTGGTTAGTGAGAGGAACAAGTTAAAAACATTTTTACTTGTCGGATATTCACCCCATACCCCGCCGGCTACTCCTTGAGGGGATAAAAACCTTCAATGAACCTTGACAACTGAATGACCGTCCGAATGGGATATGACTTTGCAATGACAGTCGGATACGACGCGAGCGAAGCAACGCCGCTTTGCAGGGGGCAGGGATAGAAAAAACGACATTCGGATAAAACGGCAGCGGATATCGGCAGCGAGGGATTCTTCAGCCGATATTCTATTTTACATAGCTGTAAAGGAGGAATGAATGCTATGAAAAAAACAGAGCTCAAAGAGCTATATCAAATGATGTTCCCGAATTATCCGGACATTGTAACCGTCAAACAGCTTCAGGTAATGCTCGGCGTCAGCCGACACCTTGCCTATAAGCTGATTAATGACGGCGAAATACAGGCTGTCAAAATCGGAACATCACTGAAAATTCCGAAGGTCAGCGTAATTAACTTCGTGACCGAGGAGCGAAGGGAGGTGAAGCCGAGTGCCTAAAAGAATAGAGCTTACCCCGTCACAGAGGACACGCTGTAACCGCCTGATTCGCAGGCTTTGTACCAATTACGATAACGGCAACTGCCTGCCGCTGGACGAGGGGAACGGCTGCGTTTGTGTGCAGATGATTTCGCATTCCCTGATATGCAAGTATTTTCGTAATGCGGTTTTACCTGCCGACAAGGAAATGTATGCGGAAATTTTCAGACAGCGTACTTATCTCTGTGCCGAGTGCGGAGCGGCTTTTGTGCCGAACTCCAACCGACAAAAATACTGCCCGTCGTGCAGCCAAAAGGTTCACCGAAAGCAGAAAAACGAGAGCGCAAGAAAGCGCCGAGCGGACAGTTAGGGGTGCGGAAACGCCCTGTTTATAAGGGCTTTTTTAAGCCGAATCGAGGCTGTTAGGGTAAATATACTAAAACCCCCGATTTCGGCTTTCTAACTGTCCACACAAAAACGAAAGGAAGATTTATTTATGGAAAACAAACTGAAAACCGTGGATGCAGAAACGCTGTTATCCACACCGATGAGCAAAACAATGTTCATTGTTGACAACCTTATTCCGCAGGGCGTCAATGTCATTAGCGGTGCCTCCAAAATCGGCAAAAGCTGGCTGATGCTGTGGCTGGGACTACAGGTGGCACAGGGACTGCCCGTTTGGGGGCTGACGACACAGCAGCAATGCGATGTGCTGTATTTAAGCCTTGAGGACACGCAGAGGCGTATTAAGGACAGGCTCTATAACCTGACCGACACAGCGCCGAGCAATCTGTATTTTGCCGTGATGTGCGGACTCATAGGCGGCGGACTGGAGGAACAGATTACCGATTTTTTAAGCGACCACCCGAAAACAAAGCTTGTAATTATCGATACTTTGCAAAAGGTGCGTGATACCAAAGGTGGTGCCGGAAAAACGGGAATGTACGGAAACGACTATGATGACATTTCCTCAATAAAGCGAATTGCAGACGAATACAACATATCCGTTCTTCTCGTTCACCACCTGCGAAAGCTGAAGGACAGCGACGATCCGTTCAACGAGGTCAGCGGTTCGACGGGAATTATCGGTGCGGCAGATACCAACTATGTGTTCAAACGCAAGCGAAGTACGAATGCTGCAACGCTTTTGGTCAGCGGTCGTGATATGGAATATCAGGAGTTGACCGTGCAGTTTAATAACCTTGTTTGGGTGCTGGTAGATCGAAAAAACAGTGAGGATATTCACAAAGCGGAGCTGCCGAAATTTCTTTTTCGGGTGGTGGATTTTATGGAAAACCGTGCCGAATGGGTGGGAACGGCGACCGAATTACTTGCCGAGATGAAGGAGACCGAAACCACGCCCAATGTGGTTACAAAGTACTTAGGACAGTTTTCCTGTGAGGTTTTGGAGCCTGTAGGAATTGAGTACCGAACGAAACGGACAGGCAAAAGCAGGCTTATAAAGCTTATACGAAGTGACGGCGGTGACGAAAATGACAACGATTTCACTATATAGCAAAAAGCCCGTCACAACCGTCATTGCCGTCACAAAACTGCGGAAGAAGGTGGAATTATGCGAAGTAAAACGCTGGGAATCAATGTGCGTGTGACCGCTGCCGAAAAAGAAAAGCTGATTCAAAATGCGAATTTCTGCTCACTGTCCTTGTCGGAATATTTAAGGCGGCTCGGGCTCGGCAAAGACATTGAGGCTACAATCCGTGAAAAGGGTTACCGTGTTTTTCGGCTGTTAAAACAACTGAAATCCGATACGGGACTTCTTGAAAAAGACGAGATTATCCGCCGCATTGATTTGGTTTTAGAAGAACTGCAAAAGTAAAACAGAGCAAGAGAAAGTATATGCCGAATCTTTAGCAAGCAGACCGTTTGTACTCCCAAACGGTAAAAACTTGTTAGGAAGTCTCCTAAAACCTCTTGCAGAAAGGAAAGGTTATGAACAAAAGAATTAAAAAACAGTTTTGGCTGTCACCCAAGGATGCCGAAGAGCTAAAACGCAAGGCAGAGCTTGCCGGGCTTACCGAAACGGCGGTCGTCCGATTGCTTATCCGAGGTTATGAGCCGAGAGAAAAACCGGACGGACGTTTCTATGACGCAATGCGGAATTTGTCCGCTATCGGCAACAACATCAATCAGCTTGCCGCCAAAGCGCATACGCTGGGATTTATTGACGTGCCGATGTTAAAAAACGAAGTCAACCGCTGGCACCGCTTTCAGGCAGACATCGAGGCGACCTTTTTACGCCCTGCCGAAAGCAAACTTAAATGGAAATAACGAAAGAGAGGAAAACAATAATGAGAAAAACAGATTTTACTTTACCTACGCTGGACGATTTATTTACCACGCAGGAAATGCGGGACGATGCAAAGCTGGAGCGGGTGCGGAACATTCCGCTGGCCGAGCTGCACCCGTTCAAGGGTCACCCCTTCAAGGTGCATAACAACGAGGAGATGCAGCGGATGATCGAGAGCATCCGCAAGGTGGGAGCCATCACCCCGGCGCTGGCAAGGCCGCTGCCGGACGGCGG
>JABLTL010142780.1_pt1 | contig 66598 bp, 73 predicted proteins | sample 7160151 | NCBI WGS metagenome assembly JABLTL01 (sample SAMN14651223, study PRJNA627086) | human gut metagenome | isolation source: feces | host: Homo sapiens | reverse complement strand
CTTGGTGTAGATTTATTAGCTATACGCAATGTATGTTTTCCATAACTGCCTAAATCTATTTCTTTTGTATCACCTACATTATATTTACTTGTATTACCTTCTCCTATTGCATCTATAATTGTCTCCCAGTCGTCTGTAGAAAAATTTTTAGGAGATGTTTTTTTACATTTTCCTTCTATTATTTTATCAGTTGTGAGATCACTTAAATTATTAAATTCACCACTTATACAATAATTTTCATTACTAACTTCAAATTTCTTAATACTTCCATCATTATTTAATTTAACTTTATATTTTAAATCATTAGATTCTAGTTCTAATTTATTATTATCATTTGAAATAATACTAATCTTATTACCTTTCATTGTTTCACTAATATATTTCTTAGATATCTCTTTGTATATTGTTTTTGCTTCCGTTAAAAACGTATCTTTCTTTGCTTGATTAAACATTTTTAATACATTTGGTAATGCTATTATAACAAGTAATGCTAATATCGCTATTACTGCAAGTAATTCAACTAATGTAAATCCTTTTTTATTCATTTTAACACTTCCTACCCTACTTAAATTATACAATATAAAAGATACTATTTCTAGTATCGTTATATTATTTAGCAGTAAAGTATCCAGAGCTAGCTTCTCCACTATCTATACGAGCATAGGTTTTATCGTTGAATGTTGGACTATATTTCGTGCCCGCTCCTCCTACTAAATTTTCACAAAATAGAAACATATCTGCACTACTTGTAACTTAAGACTAAATTTATCACTAAAATATATAATTTTTAAATTAGTCATATTAGAAAACATTCTCTCCGTAGTTGTTACTTTATTTGTATCAAAGTTACTTATATCAATAGTAGTAATATTACTAAATGCAAACATTGAGCAAGTTGAAGTTACTTTTCTAGTATCGAAACTACTTAAATATAGTTCTTCAGCCTTGCTTTCCTTAAACATGTAATCAATATATGTTACATTTTTGTATTATAGCCACTTAAGTCTATTTTTGTTGCTTGAAATTTTTGAAACATTGATGACATATGTGTAATAGGTATATCATTTATATAAACACATGGTAATTTTGTTACTATGTATTCATGTGTGATTCCTGTATTTATTTCATTATTTCTTTTTATATCTTTTGATATACTTGTTTCAGTATATGGTACTGCCTTATAAAATAAATCACAACTTCCTGATTCAACTTGTGAATTTGTTCCATAATTCTTATAACTTTTGCATTTCATATCTAGATGTAAATCATAATTAACAATTATGTTTATTAAATCTTTCCATACAATATTATAACTTACTTTCTTATCACCTATATTTTCAACAGTTAATGTTTTTACAATTGAATCTCCTGGCATTGCATCATTCAATGTTAAATCCATATTATCTGTATATCTTAATCTTAAGTCACCTGTATTAAGTATTGTTAATTCCTGAGTCTGTTTTATATTCAACTCAAAATAAGCATATGACATACCTGTTACTGTTAAAGCAAATGTTATTATAAACGTTACTAATAATATTTTTGTTATGTACTTATTATTCATGTTCATACATCTCTATTCTATAATAAGTATAGCAAAATTTAATCCTTTCTCACAAGCAAAAATTTGTTCGTGTTTAATTTTTTTAAAAAAGCTGACTATTATTGTCAACTTTTATTTTGTTACATTGAATCTAAACAAGCAAATATCTCCATCTTGCATTAGGTAATCTTTGCCTTCTAGTCTTGCTCTGCCCGCTTCTTTGACTCTTTGTTCATTTCCATATTTTATTAAGTCATCATAACTCATTACTTCCGCTTTAATAAATCCTTTTTCAAAATCAGTATGTATAAGACCAGCACATTCTGGAGCTTTCATACCATCTTTAAAAGTCCATGCTCTTACTTCATCTTTACCTACTGTGAAGAAAGTTTTAAGTCCAAGTAAATGATATGTATTATGAATTAGTTGGTCAAGACCACTATTTTGAATACCTAAATCTCTTAAGAATTCTTTTTTATCTTCTTCGTCAAGTTCAGTAAGTTCACTTTCTATTTTAGCAGACATAAGTACTACTGAAGATTTTTCACTTGCTGCATATTCACGTACTGAATTTACATAAGGATTATCATTTCCTACTAAATCTTCTTCACTTACGTTTGCTAAATATATAAATGGCTTATTAGTTATAAGATTATATGTTTTGATAAGTTTTGTTTCTTTTTCATCAAATTCTTCAAGTCTTAACATTTTTCCTTGACTTAATATATCTTTTAATTTCTTTAGAAGAGAAACTTCATAAAGACCTTCTTTGTCATTTGAAGTTGTAGCTTTCTTTTCAATCTTATTAAGTCTATTTTCAACTATTTCTAAGTCACTTAATATAAGCTCATAGTTTACTATTTCTATATCTCTTTTTGGATCGATAGTTCCTTCTACATGAATTATATCTTTATTTTCAAAACATCTTACTACTTGTACTATAGCATCAACTTCTCTTATGTTTGCTAGAAATTTATTACCTAACCCTTCACCAGTAGAAGCTCCTTTTACTAGCCCTGCTATATCAATAAATTCATATTGTGTTGGTATTAACCTTTCTGGTTGATATAATTCATTTAATGTTTCTAATCTTTTATCTGGTACAGTAACTATTCCAACATTTGGATCAATTGTCGCAAATGGATAGTTTGCTGCTAAAATATTTTTCTTTGTAATAGCATTAAATAATGTACTTTTTCCTACATTAGGTAATCCTATTATTCCTGCTTTAAGCGCCATAAATCACCCCTGGGTAAGACCCTATACCTATTGGAAGACCAATTAGATACCATCCTATTAAAATTAATATCCATATTATACTAATATATGTAGCATAAGGTACCATATATTTCGTACAACCTGATATTGTTGTTGTTTCATTTGTATTATATTTTTCCATAAATGCTATATAGACTGCAAAATATAAGAACAATGGTGTAAGTCCATTTGTTAATGATTCAGCAGCCACAAAAGTCACTTGTGAAAATTCTGGACTTATACTTGCATTCATAAATAATGTTACAAGTGATCCTGATAATATTTGCCACTTACTTAGTGAGCCTGGTAAAAATAAATTACCTATTCCAACTAAAATAACTGTCATTAATATAAGTGGTGCTCCTGTAAAGTTAAGTCCACCTATTATTTTAGAAATAGATGCTACTATTACAGTACCAATTTGACTTTCTTCAAATACATTTATGAATAATGATGCAAAGAATAATAATACTAGAATACTTCCTATACCATCAAGTGAGTATCCTAAGCTTTCTGTTACATCTTTACTATTCTTTATTGTTTTTGTCATAAGGCCATATCCATAACCAACTATTACGAATAACATTGTTACTATGAATATAAATCCTTTATTAAATAATGAATTTGCTCCAAAAAGCATATCAATATATTTTGTAGCACCATTGTCAAGTAATGCTCCTGATAATGGTAATCCCGGTATTATCATATAAACTATTAATAATGTATATAATATACCTGCTCCGAGTCCTATAATTAACCCTCTAAGTTCTTTATTCGTTATTTTTAATTCTTCTTCTGTACTTTCATATCTTGGAAGTCTTGGCATAATTTTCTTTTCAGTTACTGTAGTAAATACAATCGATACAATTATAAGTGCTAGTATCATTATAAATAATGAAAAGAATGTTCCAATCGCATAATTTTGATCTAATGTATGTGCTGCATTTAATGTAAGTTCTAAAAGTGAACTATCATTTGCTGATAAAAATACATTAATACCTGCTCCAAAAGAAAGAGATGCAAATGTTGCTATAATTCCTCCAAGTGGATTACGTCTACCATATTTAAATAATAATGCTCCAAGAGGTAACATTATAACAAATCCTATATTTCCAAGTAATGAAAATATTAAACATAAGAATACTAATATAAATGTTATTGTATTCTTTTTTGAATTTCTTGTTAACATCGTAAAAAATGTCTTTAAGAATCCTGTCTTTTCTAATATACCTATACCTATTAATACTATTATTAACGCACCCAATGGTTCAAAGTTAACAAATCCACTTACTGCTGTTGTTACAATATGTTTAATACCTGATGTACTAAATAGACTCTTTACTTCTACTACATTATTTACAAGTTCACCAGTTACTTTATTAACTGAAGTATATTCTGATTGTATATTTAATAGATGTAAGAATCCACTAATCAATATTGTAGCAAATATAAGAATAATAAATGATACTATAGGACTTAATTTCTTTTTTGTTTTGAACATTAATATTCCTCTACTTTCTTAAGTTTTTTATCAAACTCTATTCTATCCATCATTATACTTCTACCACATTTAATACATTTTATTTTTATATCAACACCAACTCTTGTTATTTCCCAAAGGTTAGTTCCACATGGATGTGGTTTTCTCATAATGACTTTACTTCCTATTTTATACTCTTTATTCATATTAATCAACATTCACTTCTACTTTTAATATTTCAAGTATTCTTTCTAAATCTTTTTCACTATTAAAAGGTATAACTATTTTTTTATTTTTAATTCTTACTCTATTACCTATTTTATCAGTAAATGCTTCTTCTACATAGTTATAACTATTTTCATTTTTAATTTTTACTATAGCATTTTTTCTCTTATAGTCAGGATTTTGCACTAAGTTTTCTAGTTCTCTTACTGATAAATGATTCAATTTTATTTTTTCAGCAAGTTCTGTTATTAATTCTTCATTTTCTAGTTTACTTAATATTTTAGCATGTCCTGCACTTATTAATCCATGTAGTATATCATTTTTTACTGATTCTGGAAGATTTAAAAGACCGACCATATTTGTTATATATGTTCTACTTTTTCCTATTTTATTTGCTAATTCTTCTTGTGTTACATTAAGTACTTTTAGTAAATTAGAATATGCTTCTGCTTCTTCTATTGCTGTTAAGTTTTCTCTTTGAATATTTTCAAGAAGTGCTATTTGCATCATTTCACTATCAGTAAATTCTTTTATAATTGCTGGTATTGTTTCTAGTCCTGCTAGTTCACTTGCTTTCTTTCTTCTTTCTCCAGCAACAATTTCGTAACCTTTAATACTTTTAGTAACGATAATAGGTTCTAGTACACCATATTCTTTAATTGAATTAGCAAGTTCTACTAATTTTTCTTGATCGAACTTTTGTCTTGGTTGATATGGATTGCTACGAAGTTCTGATAATTTTACCTCCACAATGTCATCTTTAGGTGTATTTTCTACTATTTCCTCAATTGGATCAATTGGTCCACTATAAAGAGACTCATTACTAAATAATTGTTCTAATCCCTTTCCTAATGCTTTTCTCTTATTTGTTTCCATTTCTATCAATCACCTCTTTAGCTAAATTTAGATAAGCTAGTGCTCCTTTACTTTTTGGATCATATTCTATAATTGGTTTTCCATGTGATGGAGCTTCTACTAATTTTACTAATCTTGGAATAATTGTACTAAATACTTTTTCATTAAAGAATTTTCGAACATCTTCTACTACTTCTAGTCCTAGTAATGTTCTTCCATCTAGCATTGTTAGAAGTACTCCTTCTATATCAAGTGCTGGATTAATCTTCTTTTGTATTTGAAGTATTGTATGAAGAAGTTGATTAACTCCATCTAAACTATAAAATTCACATTGAATTGGTATTATTACTGAATCGGATGCAGCTAGAGCATTAACTGTTAATGTTCCTAAACTAGGTAAACAATCTATAATAATATAATCATATCTATCTCTTATTGTATTTAATTGTTGTTTTAATTGTTCAGTTATTATAAATTCTTTATCTTGAAATCCTATTTGAAATAATTCCATTTCAGCACCTGCTAAATCTATAACAGATGGTACTATACTTAAGTTTTTAAATGGTGTTTTATATATAGCTTCTTTTATTTCACAATCTCCAACTATTACATTATATATACTCTTTTTTATTTTTGATCTGTCTATACCAAGTCCTGTAGTACTATTACTTTGAGGATCAAGGTCTATTAATAAAACTTTTTTCCCTAGATGTCCTAGTGAACTGGATAAGTTAATACTTGTCGTTGTCTTGCCTACGCCACCTTTTTGGTTTACTAATGATATTACTTTTCCCACGTCTATTTACCTCTCTATCTATTCAATATTTTAACATATAATATTACTTTTTTAAACAAGAAAAAAACTATTTTTGTAATTTAATAGTCTTTTCACATTTTTTTAATAGTTCATTTCTTATATATATTATAGACTCTCTTATATCTTCAGTAGTTGGAATACTCTTAAATATAAGATTTAAACTTTCTAAATGTTCATTATTATTAATAAGTCTAATTAATTCTTGTAAGTCTTCTATAGTAATAAGTCCTAATTTATAATAATAATATATTTGTATCGCAAGTGTTTCTCCTGTTAAATATATTATTATAGCAGATAAATCATAAAAGTTTTTAGATGCTTTTTCACTAGATTCCTCTAAAGTTGTTAACATAAATGATTTACTTCTTTCACTTTCATATTCTTTTATTACATTTAACATTGCATTTGATTTATCTTTTATACTAAGTAATCTAAGTGATATTGGAGAAGATAAATATTCTTCATATAATTTATTTTGTTTTAAATAGTCGTAAAATAACATTTCATGTGATATTGATATTGCTTCTGTAAATAAGAATCCATCTACTGAAACTCCATTTAGGTAAACTATATAATGCATAAATTCATGTACTATAATAAAGGCATCATTTATATCATGATAAAGTGGTATATTTATTGTATGATTACCATTATGTATTGCATAATAAGCTTCATCACCATATTCTTTAAGCTTTTTTTCATCAGTTATATCATATATATTAACAACACCATTATTCATAAGTTCTTCTAATAATATTGGATATACTGGATTAATGTCTTTTAAAAAATCTTTTACTATTTTAAGTGTTTCACTAAGTGACATATAATTTATTTTATTTCTTTTTTCTACTAATTCATCCTGATAATCTTTACATTCACTATATATAATACGTGATACACTCTTATAATAATCTATATTATTAAAAAGTAATTTTAGTATTTCAGAATCTTTATGAAATAAAAGTACATTTGTAAGTAATCTTTTCATATATGCTTTTTTGCCTTTCTATTAACTTTGTATTCTAGCATATATTAACTTTATTTAAAAGAAAAATTGCATTCAAAAACTATGAATTATTTTTCCATAGTTTTCTTTGTATTATCTAATATATCTCTTGCAGCTACTAATCCTGTTGCGGCAGCTGTTACTATGTTACCTGCTTTACCAGCACCATCACCTATAAAGTATATATCATAATCATCTAATTTAAATTTATTATTTGTTGTTATTTCATTACTAAAGAATTTTATTTCTGGTCCATAAAGTAATGTTTCATCATTATTAACGCCTGGTATTATTTTATCAAGTTTTTCTAATCCTTCTAATATATTTGTTATTATTCTATGAGGTAGTATTAATGCAAGATCTCCTGCTACGCAATCTTTAAGTGTTGGTTCAATAAATCCTTTATTAATTCTTTTCCATTCACTTCTTCTACCTTTTTTAAGATCACGTAATGATTGTATAATTGGTTTGCCATCACCTAGAACATTCGCTATTCTAGCAATACTTTCTCCATAAAGTCTAGTATTTGTGGCTGGTTCTGTAAGACCTACCTTACTTATAAATGCAAAGTTTGAATTGTTAGATTTTATATCTTTTAATGAGTGTCCATTAACACATATGAATCCATAATAATTTTCTTTTGCTACAAATCCTCCTGGATTAGTACAAAATGTTCTTATTTCATCACTATAAGTATCTGTTTTAATAAATATAGTTGGATCATATATAATATTAGTAATATCTTCAAGTATTTCTTTACGTACTTCTACTCTTACTCCTATTTCTATACTTTGGCTAGTATACGGAATATTGTATTTATCAGATAACTCTTGTATCCATTTAGCACCAGTTCTTCCAGGAGCGACTACTACTTTAGAAGATTCTATTTCTTCACCTTTTTCAAATATTATTTTATGTTTATTTTTAGATTCACTTTGTATGTCAACTACATTAGCATTCTCATATATTTCTACTCCATGACTCTCTAAATAATCAGTGAATTCTTTAATATATGTTGGTAATTTATCACTACCTAAATGTTTTTGTTTTATAAGAAGTAATCTTGCTCCTGTTTTAGCAACTTCTTTTTTTAATTGAAATGCTTCATCTAGATTAGATGGATATATTTCACTATCCATATGAAATTTATTAAATATTTTTTCAGTATCATCTATTAAGTTATATGCTTCACTTTCACTCATGTATTTAAATAAATCACTTTTACCTAATTTAGGAATAAAATTAAGTTTTCCATCAGAGAAAGTTCCAGCACCTCCATATCCTGATAATATTTGACAAACTTTACAATTAACACATTTTCCGCCATTTACTTTCATTGGACACATTCTTGTTTCTGCTTTGTGTCCTTTATCAATTAATGCTACTTTTAAATTCTTATTGTTTTGAATTAATTCATAAGCACAAAATAATCCTCCAGGACCTGCACCTATTATTGCTACATCATATTTTTTCATATTTCTCCTTACTTTGATTCTTTTTCAAGTTCTCTATATGCTACCTTACCTACTAATGTTTTAGGAAGTGATTCTCTAAATTCATATACTGCAGGTAATGAATATCTTGCTAAATTCTTTTCACAATGAAGTCTTATACTTTTTTCAACATCTTTACTAGGTTTAACTCCATCTTTAAGCACAATATATGCTTTTGCTACCTGTACCTTTTTAGGATGAGGAATACCTATTACTGTACTTGTAAACACATCAGGATGACTATTTATTATTGTTTCTATATAACTTGGATATAAATTATATCCATTAGAAATTATTATTCTTTTAACTCTTTGTTTAAAATATACAAATCCATCTTTATCCATAGAGCCTACATCTCCAGTATGAAGCCAAGTTCTACCATCTTCATGTATTTGTAATGTTTGAATAGTTTCTTCTAGGTTATTTAAGTATCCCATCATAACAGTTGGTCCACTTATACATATTTCTCCATCTTCTCCATATGGTACTTCATCATGAGTTCCAACTCTTACTACTTTTATATATGTATCAGGAAATGGTACTCCTATTGAACTTTCTCTATATTCGCCTGTAGGTGTAACACATATCGCAGCACTTGCTTCAGTAAGACCATAACCAACTCTTATTTCAGCATTACTTCCATGTTCACGAAAATATGTATCAACTTTATTCTTCAAATCTTTTGACATAAAGTCTCCACCACTTATCGCACTCTTAAGTTTTGATAAATCATTTTTTCCCATCGATGTTTTAGTAAGTGACTCAAATAATGATGGAACTCCACATACAATTGATATTTTATGTTTATGAAGTAGCTTTCCAAAATCTTTAGGATTAAAATTTGGTACTAATACTACTCTCATACCACAACCTAGTGTTGTATGTATACATACTCCAAGACCAAATCCATGAAATATTGGAAGTATCGCAAGAATAGATTCACCTTCACCTGACTGCTCTATCATTTTATGACAACTAAGTGCTAAAGCATTAAAATTCATATTAGTAAGTAATATTCCTTTAGGATCACCACTTGTTCCTCCACTATAAAGTATAACAGCCGGATCATTTGCTCCTTTTAGACATGCTATCTCACCTTGATAATCGTATCCATAATTTATAAATTCATTCCAAGTCATTATATCATCAGTTAATTCTATTTTAGGAACAGTACCTCTATTTTTAAATTTATATAAGAATTTTTTTATTGTTTTTAAACTATCTCCAGCTGATGCGATAACTATCTTTTTAATACATGTATTATCTACTATATTATGAACTTTATCATATACTAAATCTAATGATAAAAGAAATGTTGCTCCTGAACCATTAATATAATTTTGAATTTCTTTTTCTGCTGATAATGGATGTATTAATGAAACTAATGCTCCTACCATATTAGCTGCATAAAACATAAGTATTGCTTCTGGTGTATTAGGCATACATATAGCGATAGTATCTCCTTCTTTTACACCTTGACTCTTTAGTGATTTTGCTGTATCCCTTATCATTTCATAGAATGCTCTATATGTATATGTTCTTCCATAATATTCTATTGCTATATTTTCAGGATATCTTGCTACTGCTTCTAAAAAGTATCCTACCATTGTACCTTTAGGATAATTTAAATGTGCTGGTACTCCTTCTTTATAGTATTTTAGCCATGGCGTTTTTATATTATTTTTCTTATTAAGTTTTTCTTCTTTTTTAATTTCTTTTTTGAAGTTTTTCTCTTCAATTTTTTTAAGTTTTTCTTGTTTTTTTAATTTTTTCTTTTCTTCTTTACTCATCAATTTCGATTCTTGCATCTGCTCTATCCTCCAGTAATTCAGGGTTATCAAGTATATATTCTAACACTTTAATTGATTTAGCGAAATAGTATCCATCAGCAATTCTTTCGTCCATATTAACTCCAAAATCACATACGTCTATTATTTTCTCTTTACCATCTTTATCAATTACTTTAGATTTATGTATCATACCCATTGTAGCAATTATAGAACTTGTACCAAAGTTAACAATATTATGATATATAGAACCAATCTTAAAATTACCTAAGTTTGATAAAATAACACTACTATAATATAAGTTATCTTTAGTAATAGATTCAGGCAACCATCCATGTTTATCTAAAAATTTAAGTGTTCCTGTTACTATCATTCTTATTAATTTAGGAAGTTTACCTACTACATCAACTATATTGTTTGTATTTTCTTTCTTTTCACCTTTTTTACTATTTCTTATTTTAGCAACTCTTTTTGTAATTTTATCTCTTAATGTAAATATATTATCATCTTTATCTACTTTTATATTTATCATTACTTCTTCAGAGTCTTCTTCAAATGCTATTTTAGCTACGAATGCTATTATAACATCATTTCTATCATAGAAAGTTCTATTTGCTACAAATCTATTTAAAAGAGGTTTATTGTATATTGTTTTAGCAAAAGCCATTGCAAAAGCATGAAAGTATGTAATCTTATCATCAGGGTGTTCTTTCTTATATTTTTCTACATATTTTATTAATTTAGTAACATCTATTTCTTTATTCATATAAACATCACTGTCACATCTTTCAGGCTTAATATCTATCATTACATTATGTAGCCCATCAAGATTTCTTACCTTTTTAGCATCTTTTCTATCGCCTATTCTTTTCATAATACACCTCATTCTACATACTTAATTATAAAGAAAAAGTGGTAATAATGCAAATAAAGTTAATAATTTATGTAAAATAGAAAAAATAAAATTCTATTTAAAAAAGTGATAATTCAATTTTAATCTATTTTATGCGTAATAATTGTATTTTTGGATAGTCTATTGACTATATTATCTAATTTTGACATATACTTTTGAACCTAAAATTGAGTTTTAGGTGATTTGATTTAATATTTTATATATGCTACATTATCTATCGAAGTACTTAGGCTAAGCGTTACCTACTGTTATATCGTAAAAGATTTAATGGAGGTAGAGAAATTATGGATAAGAAAGATTTATTAATCTTCATTCAAGACATAATTATCATTTTATTAATCATATTTGGTTAATAAAAAATAAAATAAATTTCAAGAAAAAAGACTGTATCAAAATCACTTTGTTTTATCAGCCTTTTTATCTTAATTTTATTTTTCTAATAAAGTTAATACAGCATATAACCCTGGAGTATTATCATACTTACTTGCAATTGATGAAGCAAATTTAATCAAATTACCCATTCCATCAGTTCCTAGTGTGTAATTTTGAGATTGTGCCAATGTCACATCCGATGTTGCATGTTGATAACTTGCTCTAACAGGAAACGGATCAGCACCGCACAAAAACACAACAGTTATAGAATTTTCTAATGACGTTGTTGTATTATCAACTAAATTTTGTGATAATCCTAAACCTTTTTTCCAAACAGTATTTGAATTAACTAACTTCCAATTATCACTGTTTACATCATAATTAACAGTATTTCCATCCCATTTTTGATAACCACTTCTATGACCAGAAAAATTAAATGAAGCAGATGCAGCACCAGGAGCAATCGCCAAAACATCAAATGATTTAGTTTTTGGAATTGTTTTCCAAATATTTGTCAAAGTAACAAATTTGGTTGAAACTGATGCACCATAAGTAACATCCAATGTTATTTTTTTATAATTTGTTTCAACATAATCATTTGCAGCAAATCTTGAATTAGATGATGGAACTATAATAGAAGTAGATGGTGATGCATTAAATTCATTCATTGATAACTGTCTTTCACTCACATTAAGAGGGTGCCCATTAATGTAACGTGTAGATGTCTCTACATATTTAGTTGTTGTAATTTTTTTAATATTACTATCATCTTTTAAAATATTAATCATTTCTTCCGACATTGTATTTATTGTATCATGACTAAATCCCTTTAATAAATTATTATATTGAACTTCTGTTAACTCCACATCATTCATATTTACAAAGTATATATCTTTGTTTTCTCGTGCATTAATAGATATTGAACTAAATAGTATTAATGATATTGCACATAATAATAACGACACTTTTTTCATATTTTACCTTCTTTCCCTAATTATTGTTTATTAATTTATAAAATTTTAACTCACTATCACCCACCATTCCAATATATAATGGCATCATATCTAGAATTAATACCAATTTACTTTAAAAAAAGTAGTATACTCAAATAAATGAATAATACTACTTTCATTATTTATCATTATACAGTAAAGTCATTTTCTTTGCAACTACAAATATGATTTTTTTACCAATTTATATCATTAATTATTCAAATTTTTTTAAAATACAATTTCTATTTTTTACAAGCATTAAAATTATCTAATAAATTATAATCTAGAAATATAAAAATATAGTATTTCTATATTAATCAGCCTACTTTATTTCTATTATAAAAATCAAATCTGATTTAATTTTTTCATGTTCTAAATTAATTTCTATTTGATAGTAACCTTTTTTAGTTATTAAATGCGTAATATTTTTTTGAAATTCACCATCATAAATCAAATTATTTGTTAATCCTTGACTAGAACCGCCATATATTTTCATCTTTTTTAATGAAATATTGTTAATTTCTTTCATAATTGGATGATTGTAATTATTACAACTAATGCTTCTTTCTTTACCTGTTAAATTTGAAAAGCAATAGTAACCCTTAATATTCATGTTGATTTCTTCGCCATATTGTATTGTGAATTTTGAAGGTTCTGTAAATACATGTGCTGTTGAAACAATTGAAAACGTATTAGGCACTATTGTAAAAATTTTTTGAATCTCCATATTCATTCCTTTTAAATCATTATTAACTTCTAACTTGTATATTGGATTATCATATGGAACTTTAAATTTTAGATATAAGTGTCCCCAAAGAACCTTTATAAATATAAACAATACTAATACTAGTATAATACATATAAATATCTTTTTTCTCATTTTATACACCTTACCTTTGAACACACCATTATATTACTTATATTTTACCATTCAATATTATTTATAATATCAACAATAATCAATTAAATTTTAATATTTTCATTATTTTAAAATTAAACATCAAATATGATTTTCTTTCTATAAAAAGAAGATTTATTTCTTTCTTTCAAACTAACAATAGATTAGATTTTAGGCAAAAAACAATTTCAAATTGTAGCGTCTAGCCATCAGTGGCTCTGCACCTTACTAAATATATATTATTATGAACATATCAAAATATCAACATATATCCATAATACAAACAAAATAATAATATCATTATTATTCCTTCTTTTCTTGACAATACTTTATCATTTCTAGCAAACAAATATAAAATAGATGCAGCAAGTTGTACTGCTAAAATATCAATAAGAGTAAACGATACTGAAGAAAATCCGCCATAAATTAATAGAGGAAGTCCAAGTACTATCCCTATATTAAATATATTCGTACCAATTATATTACCAAGAGCTATATCAAACTCACCTTTCTTTGACGCAACAACTGTCATAGTCATTTCAGGAAGAGATGTTCCAATTACAACAACTGTCATAGTTATAAACTTAGTACTAACATTAAGTGCTTCTGCTAAAACTTTTGCATTATTAACAACTAAATCACTTGCAAGTATTATTCCAAATGTACATCCAACTATTAAAAGTATAGATGTCATTATATTAAACTGAGGTTTATTATATTCAAAAAATCCTTGTTTAGATTTAACAACAGAAACTATGTAAAATATAAATAATAGGAAAAAGAATATAAATAGCACTCCATCTGATCTACTTAATATAAAGCTATCAGGAGTTCTACCTATATAATGTGAAATTATTGATAAAGAAAACATTGTTGTTACAACAAGTAAAATAGGTAATTCTTTTTTAGTAACTTCTTTTTTTACTCTAATCGGACATATCGTAGCCGCTAGTCCAACTATTAACAAGATATTAACAACGTTACTTCCAAGTACATTAGCAAGTGCTATATCACCTGCTCCACCTCTTATACTTTGAAAAGAAATAGCAAGTTCAGGAGCACAAGTACCAAAAGCCGCAACAGTAAGAGCAATCATCATTTTAGACATCTTAAAACTAGTAGCAATTGAACTAACTGCATCTACAAATATATCTGAACATTTTATTAACACAAAAAATCCTATTAACAATAATATTATTGATACAACTATCTCCATCTTTATTCCTCTATTCTATAATTATTATAATATATAAATTATATTTTTACAATTTAAAACTAGATTATTCATCTAGTTCTTCAAGTTCATCAGGTTCTATGTTATTTTCAAATAGTTTTTCTATATTTTTAGTTGGAAGTAACATATCGTTATCTTTATTAATTTTTATTTCAAATTTTTTAGATTCATGAGTAAGTTCATCTCCATCTATACACCATGAAGGAGGCACTTCATCAAATTCTAATTTTATATTGTCTGTCTTATAATATTTAAATACAGGAATATCTTCAAGTTTTCTATGTGTTAAATAATAAACTGCTCTTATAATATCCCATTTATTTTTAATATCACAAAGTAATACTTCAAATTTATTATCATCTAGTTTAACATCATCATATATATTATTAAGACCACCAACTCTATTTGAATTAGTTATAAATATAAATGAGAATCTATCCTCATGTGTTTCACCATTTACTGTGTATTTTACATTATAAAATTGTAATTTTTGCTTTAATTGTTTTATACCATATATAGCATAAGCAAATTTACCATATTTTTCTTTTAACTTTCTAGGTGTACTATAAGAAATGTCTACCCATGCGCCTATACATGCTACATATACAAAAGGATTACCATTTAAAAGGCATACATCTATATTTTTTCTTGCTCCATTCAAAAGCATAACTAAATTTCTTGTAGTACTACCAGTAAGTCCATACATATGTGCTACATCATTAACACTACCAAGTGGAAGATGACCTAGTAATAATGGCTTACTTCTTTCAATATTACCAGATATTACCTCATTTAAAGTTCCATCTCCTCCAGCACATATAAGTAAATCTACATCTTTTAATTTTTTAGTTATTTCTTTCGCATGACCTTTATATTCAGTATAAATTATGTCTACTTCATAACCATAATTTTCAAATACTTTGTATAACTTCTTAATATCATTTCTGTTTGTTAATTTACCACTATTTGGATTGTAAATTAATACACATTTCATCATATTATCATTCCTTTGTATAATTTTATTATAACACCCTTAAAAATATAAGTAAACTTGTGTTTTGTTTAAAATGTAAAGCATATAATATCAATTTTGGTTTATAATAATATTATGAAGAAGTTTAAGAATAAGAAAAAATATATAAATAATAAAAAAAATGATAATAATAAGTTTAATATTGTTAGTGTTATCTCTATGGTATTAATTGTTTTAATATGTTCAAGTATACTTATCTTTGTTGGATTTTCTATGTATATTTATATGAATGCTCCTGAATTTAATACATCATTACTTTATAAGAATGAATCTTCTAATATATATGATAATAAAGGTGATTTGATTGCTAGTATAGGCAGTGAGAAAAGACAAATTGTTAAATATGATGAACTTCCAGAAGTACTTATTGATGCGATTGTTGCAACAGAAGACTCAAGATTTTTTACTCATGATGGTGTTGATATATATAGATTTACTAAGGCGGGCCTTGGTTATTTAACTGGTACTAATGAAGGTGGGGCTTCTACTTTAACAATGCAAATATCTAAAAATACATTTACTAGTAAAGATGCTGAAGGATTTAAAGGACTTGTTCGTAAGTTTACTGATATATATATGTCTATTTTCAATATTGAAAAAGATTATTCAAAAGAAGAAATAATGGAATTTTATGTCAATTCTCCATATTTAGGTGCAGGTAGTTATGGAGTCGTTACTGCTGCTAAAACATATTTTAATAAAAATATTAGCAATTTAACACTTGTTGAAGCGGCTATGATTGCTGGTATGTTTCAAGCACCTGGTGAATATGACCCATATGTTAATCCTGAAAAAACAAATGTAAGAAAAAACGAAGTAATTGATTTAATGTATAGACATGGATATATTACTGAAAGTGAAATGGATGCTGCTAAACGTAAAGATGTAAGTGAAATAATTGTTAAAAATAACACTAATATTAACAAATACCAAGGATTTATTGATACAGTTGTTCAAGAAGTAATAGATAGAACTGGTGATAATCCATATCTTGTATCAATGGATATATATTCTACGATGAATGCTAGTAAACAAGATGTTATAAATGATTTTTATAAGAATCATAAGTTTAAAGATAATAAAGTCCAAGTAGGAATTGGTATTGTTGATAATAAAACTGGAGCTATTATTGCTGTTGGTGCTGGTAGACATAAAAATAGTGAAATGAGTTTGAATTATGCCACTCAAATAAAAAGACACCCTGGAAGTACTGCAAAGCCATTATTTGATTATGGACCTGGTATGGAATATAAAAACTGGTCAACATATACTCCATTTGTTGATAAGCCTGTTAGTTATACAGGTGGCGGAGTTATGAGAAATGTTGATGGTCGTTATCAAGGATTCTTAACACTTGAACAATGTTTAGTTAGATCAAGAAATACATGTGCTCTTCAAGCATTTCAAAAAATAAATAATAAACAAATTAACTCATTTGTAACATCACTTGGCATTGTTCCTGAATATTTAGGTAGCAATAATTATATAAATGAAGCACATTCTATTGGTGGATTTACTGGTGTAAGCCCTGTACAACTTGCTTCTGCTTACTCTGCCTTTGGCAACGAGGGCAATTATACTGAAGCACATAGTATAAATAAAATTGTATATAAAACAGATGGTAAAGAAGAAGTTCATGAATTTAATTTTGAGACTAAAAATGTTATGAGTGACACAACTGCTTATATGATTGCTTATATGCTTAAGAAAGTAACTAGTTCATCAGTTAAAGTTAAGGGAACAGATATATCAACAAAAACAGGTACTAGTAGTTATGATGAAGCTGCTTTAAAGAAATTAAAATTATCAAGAAATGTTATTCAAGATGCATGGACTGTTACTTTTAGTCCTGATTATAGTGTTGCGATATGGTATGGATATGATAATTTAACAAAGAAAACTTATAATACAACAAATCATGCCTGGGCTGAGAGAACTAAAATTCAAAAAGAAATTGTTAACAATGTAATGGAAAAGAATAGTAGATTTGAAAGACCTTCTGGAATAGTCTCTTCAAAAGTAGTAATTGGAAGTAATCCTCCAATGTTACCTAATAGAACTACTCCATCATCTAAAATACAAACACACTTATTTAAAAAAGGAACACAACCTACTAAAGTATATCCAGTTTATGTTAAACCTAAAGTTACAGAAGAAAATGAAGATGTAAAGATACCTGATGTTTTAGAACCTTAATATTTATTTTCTTCTTTTTATATTGTATAATTTTGATATGAAGAAAAAGAAAATCAATAAAACTAATGTTATATTATCTATATTACTAGTTTTGAGTACTAGTGTTTTTATATATTCACTTCTTAATATTAGAAATTGGAAAAAAGATAATGATGAAACAGAAAAAGAAGTAGAATCAATATATAAGACAGTTAGTGTTGAAGAAGTAACTGAAGGTGAAAATGTAAATGCTGAATCTCAAAAGAAAGAAAGTATTTATTGGAGTTATATAAAGATGAACATGATTAATGTTGACTTTACTGAATTATTAAAGCAAAATAGTGATACTAAAGGATGGATACAAGTAAATGGTACTAATATTAATTATCCATTTGTTCAATCTAATGATAATGCTTATTATTTAAATCATTCTTTTACTAAAAAGAAAAATGAAGCTGGATGGGTATTTCTTGATTATAGAAATGATATTAATAATTTAAGTCGTAATAATATTATTTATGCTCATTCAAGACTTGATAAAACTATGTTTGGTTCACTTAAAAATATACTAAGTAATAATTGGTATAAAAATACTGATAATCATATTATTAAATTATCTACTGAAAAAGAAAACACTTTATGGCAAGTATTTAGTGTTTATCATATTAAAACAGAAAATTATTATATAACAACTGATTTTAGAGATGATGATGAATTTAAAACATTTATTAACACTATTAGTAAAAGAAGTAAACTTAAATTTGATGCGAGTGTTAATGTTAATGATACTATTCTTACATTATCTACTTGTCGTGCTGGTGATGAAAAAGTTGTATTACATGCTAAGTTAATTAAAAAAGAAGTTAGAAACTAAATTTCTAACTTTTATTCTACAATTTTGCTATATTCATTAGGTATTTTTAAATCAATATGGATTATTTCTTTAGTAACTGGATGTATAAATTTTATCTCATTCGCAAGTAACATCATTTTTCTATAACCATCTTTTTTACCATATTTTTTGTCTCCCAATATTGGCGTATTATTATCTTTCATATGTACTCTTATTTGATTCTTTCTACCTGTTTTGATATTTATTTTAAGTAATGAGTATTGTTTATTTGATTTAACTCTCACATAACTTGTTTCAGCATATTTACCACTTTTATCATTAGTACTATAAGTATAAAGTGTTTTTGTTTCTTTTAGATAAGATTTTATAGTATCTTTATCTTTAGTTATTCCATGTACTACTGCTATATAATTTCTTTCTGTGTAATCCCAAGTATTTTGTAGTGATTCTTTTACTCTTTCACTTTTCGCAAATACTACTATACCACTAGTATCTTTATCAAGTCTATGAACTACAAATACTTTTTGATTCTTTTTATGTAAATAATCAAATACTTCACTATATAAATTATCTTTATAGTTATCACATTTAATAGTTGGCATATTACCATTTTTATTTACTATTATTAAATGTTTATCTTCATATAATATATCTAATTTTCTCTTTTTCATATTCTACCTTTTAATGAAATAAATGACTTACTAGTATTAATACTATACCTGTAATTATTCCAATTAATAATTCTTTCTTTTTTATATTTTCTTTTACTTCACAAAGAAGTTCAAAAAAAGCAATATACATAAGCATACCTAAAGTTATACTAATTAATACACCTGAAATATAAGAACTAAGTGTAATTTTAAATAATTTTAACATAATAACACCAAATATACTTGATAATGATAATATTGTAAGTAGTGTTAATTTCTCTTTTTTATTTTTTACTAAAGATGATATTTGTATACCAAGTGGTATGTTATGAAATGATACTCCAAGAGACGTGAATAATCCTATACTGATTGATGAAAGTGTTGCTGTATATATAGCTGTTCCTTCTATTACATTATGTATGAATAATGCTAGTGTTGATATAAGACCTATATGTTCCATATGATCTTTCTTTTTAGTGTGTTCATGTTCATGATCTGGTATAAATAAATCCAATACTTTTAATAATAATATACCTAATATAACAAATCCTAATATGATAAGTTTATTATCTGTAAATTCTAAACATTCTGGTAAAAGGTCAGTAAATATAAGACCTAATATTATAGTAAAAGAAAATCCTACTGAAAATGTTATTAATTTTTTCTCATCTTTAATTAATTTTGTTATCAAATAACCTATAAAAAAAGAAAGTCCTGATAACAAAGTTATAAATATTGCTTGTATATTCATACTTCTTCACCAAGAAGATTATATCACACTTTCTTAATATTTTAAATTATAAAAGATAATGCTACTAATATAATAAGTATTATTATACTGAATATTGATATTTCTATCTTTTTATTATTTTTAGATTTTAGTTTATCTTTATTAATGCTCTCTGTCTTTACTAAAGAAATTCCTTTTGTTTTAATGTTAGTTAAATCTTTATTACTTATTATATAATATGCATCACATTCATCATATTCTGCGAATTTTATATCTTTTGGCATCTTTAATATTTGTATAAACATAAGTATGTCAAAGTAAGAACCTGCTATATTAGATACTGATAAGAATGCTAGAAATGGCATATCAAATATATAACTTATTATTAATGTAATAATACCTATTACTGTAAATGGAGTAAGAAGTGATATCATAACAGATGACCTACTTATTTCATTTGTACATCTACAATACATTACTCCTTTTTCAAGACACATTCCTAAACATAAGTCTTTATTATTGACATTTTTATTTATTAAATATCCTATATAATGAAGTAATTCGTGTAGCATGAAGTAACCTATCATTATTAATATTTTTTTATATCCAAAATTAAAGTAATAATCATCAAATGTAAAATATAATAATAGTAAAAGTAATATCATTATTAATGATGCAACTATATTACCTATTCCTAGTTTTAGTTTATATTTATAATATTTTAATTCCTGCTTTTTCATATTTAACCTACTATTCTTTTTAAAAGTCCATATGATATTAACATCATTATTATACTAGCCATTATTATACCAAGCATTATTGATATAAATGATTTCTTTTTATCCATATTTAATACTGAAGCAGCTAAACATCCCGTCCATGCTCCTGTTCCTGGAAGTGGCACACCAACAAATAAAATAAGTCCTAAATATCCATATTTTTCTATTGAATCTTTATGTTTTCTTGCTTTTTTATCTAACCATTTTGATAATTTATTCATCCATTTTATTTTAGATTTTCCCATCCAATCTAGTATCTTATTTATAAATAGTAAAATAAATGGTACAGGTAAAGTATTTCCTATTATAGATACAATATATCCTGTAAGTGGACTTACATTTAGAAGTGATGCAGCTATAAGACCACCTCTTAACTCTAATATTGGCAAGATAGATATAATGAATACTATTAACTCCTTACCAAACTTTAATGCAGTTAATCCACTAAATAATTTTATTATTGAATTTATTATACTTTCCATATTTCTCCTTATTAATTTTATTATTTCTTTACGTGTATTATATCATATTTCTATCTATATTATTTAAATATAACATATTTTTTGATAAAATATTTACAAGAGATGATTTATATGAATAAAAAGATTGGTATGTTTGATTCAGGCATTGGAGGGCTAACTATATTAAAAGAGTTAAAGAAACTATTACCTAATGAGGATTATATTTATTATGCTGATTCTAAAAATAATCCTTATGGCGAAAAAAGTGATACTGAACTTATGAAGATAGTTACTAATATTGTAGATTATTTAATAAGTAGAGATGTTAAAATTATTGTTATCGCTTGTAATACTGCAACTACTAGATGTATTAAAAGACTAAGAATGATGTATCCTGATATACCTTTTGTTGGAACCGAACCTGCAATCAAAGTTGCTTGTGATAATAATTATAAGAATACTCTTGTTATGGCAACACCTGGCACTATTAAAGCAGAAAGAACTCATGAACTAGTTAAAAATTATAAAAGAAAAGGACAAAAGATTAAACTTCTTCCTTGTAAAGGACTTGCTGATACTATAGAGTTTGGTACTAAAAAGGATGTTAATAGAGTTCTTCATAATTTACTTCATAGTTATTATGATAAAGGAATTGATTCAATAGTTCTTGGATGTACACATTATCCTTATGCTAAAAAGAATATACAAAAACTATTTCCAAATGCTAAACTAATTGATGGAAATAAAGGCGTTTCTAATCAAGTCAAAAGAGTTCTTAAAAGTATGAATCTCTTAAATAATAAGACTGAAAAAGGTAGTGAAGAAATAATATATAACAAATAAAAAAGCACATCTACTTACTTAAATAGATGTACTTATCTAACCAACTTTCAAAAGATGAAGTATCTTGATATCTATCAAGGTCTTCTTTTTTATTAGCATCTAAATATGTAACAATTTTACCATTCTTAATAATAAGTACTGATGGAGCATATTTTACTTTATTTATATAATCTGTTTTTTCAAATTCTTCATATCTTATAGAATACATATCTATTTTATATTTATTCATTACACTTCTAAATATATCATCACATGGTATTTTAAGACTACAATAATCATTATATGTATAAAGTAAGAAACTATCTTTTGAATTTATTAAATTATTTAAATCATTAGAAGTTATCTTTACGAATTTTCCATTATTGTAATATTTATCATTAATATAAAACTTCTCATGTTTTAAATTTAGTATTATTGCTGGTACAACTATTAATATTGTTAATACTATTGTAATTATTATTATTATTTTTTTATTCATAACTTACACCTCATTTTACATTATACAAGTATTTTTTTGAAATACTATAATTTTGAAGTTTAGTTATCTAGAGCGTAAGTTGAGTAAGAAAAAAAGAACTAATTCTTTAGTCCTTTCATGCCTTTAAGTCCTTTTGAACCATTGAATCCATCAAATATACTACTCTTAAATGACATAGTTTTTTGATTTTTATGTTTGTATTCTTTTATAGCAATAGATACCATTTCATCAAGTAATTCACTATATTTCATACCTGCTTCTTTCCATAAGTAGAATGATAAACTACCTGGGCATGTATTTGGTTCATTTACATAGAATTTATTTTCTTTATTATCAATAAGAAAGTCTACTCTACATACTCCACTTAAATTTAATACTTTGAAGACTTGTTTTGCTGTATCTTGTATTTCTTTAGTAAGTTTTTCAGATATTCTTGCTGGTACTATTCTACTTGTACTAGCCATTCCTTTTGATGCTGTTCCTTTTGACTTAGCATTACCTAAGTATTTATCAGCAAAAGATAATATTTCATCTTCTCCCATTACTTCTTCTAATGGACTTACTTTTTGATATTCATAATTACCAAGTACACTAGCATTAACTTCAGTTAAATTTTCAATTACTTTTTCTACTACTATTTTAGTATCATATTCCATTGCATCTTCAATTTTTGACTCAATATCTTTTTCATTTTTAGCAACTTCTATACCAATGCTACTACCAAGAGTAGCAGGCTTTACTATAACAGGATAACCTATCTTCTTTATTTCTTTTAATATATTTTCTTTATTATCTAAGTATTCACTATCATAGAACCAAGTATAAGGTACTATTGGTAAATTTACACTTTCCATAACTTGTTTCATAACGACTTTATCTTGACCAAGAGCCCCACCTAAAACATGAGAACCAACATATGGAATACCTATTGAATCAAGAAGTCCAGCAAGTGAACCATCTTCAACATTATTACCATGGACTACTGGTAAAATAACATCTAAATCAGTAATATCTTTTCTAAAAATACCAGTTGTTCTTTGTAATAAAAATGTTTTACCTTTCTTATATAGCATTACTTTAGTCGCATATTTTTTTTCATCTTCAAATTCTTTATAGAATTCAATATCTCTTAACATATGTCCTGTATACCATATTCTATCTTTAGATATATAAATTGGTACTATATCATATTTATCTTCATTTAAATTATTCATGGCTTGTAATGCAGAAATAACACTTACTTCATGTTCTACTGTCTCTCCACCATAAATAACACCTATCTTTATTTTCATACTACACTCTCCTATTCATTAAATATGTCAGGTAAATCATTTTCAAGTAATACATAAGTTTCTTTTCCAGATAACTTTTTCATAAGTGGAAACGCTTCTTTGACATCGTTTAATATATGTATATTTTTTTCATTATATTTTTCTTTCTTAAGACCATCATATATTGGTTTTGTTTGTTCTTTTCCGACTAAAATAACTTCATCTGCTGAACTTGCTATTTGACGACCAAATTCATAATTAAGATTATATTGTTCTTCTCCTAATTCTATCATGCCAGGAGTTACTATTATTTTTTTACCATCCATCATTTTAAGAACATCAACAGCCATTTTAGAGCCAACTGGATTTGAATTATAAGCATCATCTATTATATAAATGTTACCCATTTTCTTAAGTTCAAGTCTATGTTCAATAGGCTTAATTCTTCTTACGCCTATAGCAATTTGTTCAAATGTAAGACCAAGTTCATAAGACATTGCAATAGCCTGTAATACATTATACACATTAGCATTACCAAGTAATTTAGTTTCAAATGTATATTTTGCTTTTGACTTTTTAAATACACAAGTAAATTCAGTACCTTTTCCAGATAATTTTATATTTTCAGCATACACATCTGCTTTCTTATCTTTTGTTGATACCCATATTACTTTACATTTACTTTTTATTTTATAACTTGTTTGATATGGATCATCCATATTAAGTACTGCAACACCATCATCAGGAAGTGAATCTATAAGTTCAAATTTTGCTTTTTGAATGTTTTCACGACTTCCAAAACTTTCTAAATGTGCTGTTCCAATAGTTGTAAGTATTCCATATTTAGGTTTAATAAAGTTAGCTTTTTCCTTTATTTCTCCTCTATAGAAAGCACCCATTTCAGCAACAAATACTTCACTAAATTTATCCATATAATTATTAATTGCATTTATAAGACCATACATTGTATTAAAACTCTTAGGTGTTGCGAATGAATTATATTTAACACTTAATATATCATTTAAGAAATTCTTAGTACTTGTTTTACCATAACTTCCAGTTATACCTATTTTCTTTATATCTTTCATACTATAAAGTTTAGTTTTAGCCTGTCTTTTATAATGTAGATAAACAAGCTTCTCAACAGGTTTATTTATAATATTAGCAACCATAACTATAAATGGATTCAAATAAGCAATTAATCCTATATAAGTATAATATCCATATACGCTATTTTCATTAAGTAAGAAAAACATTGGTGAAATTCCTATTAAATAAAGAATTAACATTGTTACATATAATCTTTTAATCCTAGCAGTTATAACAAGAGGCTTCTTAGATTGTTCTTTCTTAATTTTAGATTTATATAAAAAATAAACAATTATATAAAATATACTAAATATTATTACACTTGCATTAAATTTAACATATTTAAATAACACAAAAAATATAAATAATAAATCATATGTAATAAATACTCTTGTTATATTATCAAGTATCCACTTAAAATATCTATTACCATCATTATACCAATTTTGTTGTAACATATGCATTGATTTTCTTGCCTTATATATTACATACCAAAAATAAGGTATCAATGATATTAAAAAATACGTTTTCATTCTTTATCACTCCCTATAAAATTATCAAGTACTCTTATTGTTTGCCCTAAATTTTCTAAATAAGCATAATGAGTACATCCTTCATATTTAACAAGCCCACAATTAGGTATTATTTTTTCAAGTTCTATCGCATCATTAATTGACACAGCTTCATCATTAGTTCCCCATATTAACAATGTAGGACATTTTATCTTTTTAGCTTCTTCAGTTAAATCTAAATTAACATGATTTACTAATATTTTTCTCATTGTTTCACTAGCATTTCTATAATCTGTTGAACCAACATGTTTTTTAACAAAACTCTCTAAGCCTTTAAGTCCAGGTATTTTCTTCACTGCCTTATATACTTTCATTTTAAAAGTTGGTTTTGTTATATTTTGTTTATATGGACTTGCGAGTAAAACTAACTTCTTAGTTTTATATTTAGTAGCATAAGCTAATGATATCTTTCCACCAAATGAATGTCCTATTAATATTGGATTCTTTATTTTTAATTCGCCTAACATTTCATTAATAGTATCAGCATAATCATAAATACTCCATATTTCTTTAGGCTCATCACTACCTCCAAAGCCAGGCAAATCAACAATTAATACATTATATTTTTTAATAAATGGTTTAGCAATAGGCATCATCATTTGTATATTTTGACCCCACCCATGCAAAAAAACTAATGAAGTATCACTATCATTATTATAATACTCATAATTAATATTTATGTTTCTTATAAACATTTGCATTCTTTCACCTATTTAATTATAGCACATTACATAGATGTTTATACTTAATTACACACTTTATTTACGATATTTAAATACATTTTTATATTTTTATTGCTTTTTTGATAACATTTTTTCTTTTTTATCATTTTTTGATATTAATTTTTTAATTGTTTCTATAAATTTCTTTATACTTCCTATATCTTCTTTCTTACTTCTTATTTCAATTACTTTTAACATGCTTTCTAAATATTTTTGTTTTTCTTCACTATCAATTGTTTCATCTTTAACTAATTCTTCATAATCTTTGATAGTATCATCTACTGATAAAAATTGTTTATATAATATCTCATTTATATTATGAATAAGAATTTCTAATTTTTCTTTTTCATTACCTTCAAAACGTTTACTTCTCTCTTTAAATTCTTCTCTTATTTTAAATAGTTCTAATGTAGTTCTTCTTCTAAAATCTCTTCCATACATCAAATTTAATACAGGATGTCTTACAAATATATCAATACCATCATCTAAAGCACTTTCATATATTTCTTCTAATTTACTTTCAAATAATTCATCAACAATATAAAATTTACCATTCAACTTTCTATATCTCATCTTATGCTGTTTTATATCTTTTTCATTTTCCTTACTTAAATCACTTTTAGCCCCAAACATTTTTAAGTAACAATCAGTATACATTCTAGCATGTATTCTAGCATCAAGTTCAGTATATAAAAATTCATAATTATCTTCATAAAAATTTGGAGGTAACGCATTATATAATAAATAATCCATCATCATTATCATTTCATCATATGTTAACTTTTTAACTCTTGTTATACTTTCTACTTGATACAAATGTCTTAATTCATGAAATATTGTATTTAAAAAATCATTATAATCTACTCTACCATTTTTAAATATAGTTCTATAATGTGAATGATCAACAAAAATCAAATTATTTTCATAAGTACCAAGTGATTTACTTGGTATATTTCTAAATCTAAAATAACAAAATGTTTCATTTGAATATGCATAATTAGAGACTAAACTATCAATTAAAGAATGTAATACATCTTTAGATAAAAGTATATTTTGTCTAATAGACTCTTTAAAGAAATAATCAACATACATTTGTGGAACTGGATATACAGCATATTTAAATATGTCATTTAATTTTTTATAGTTTTCACCATTCAAAGGACTATTTGTCTCTATAAGCCTATCAAATTCTTTCAATTCTTCATACATCTTATCTTTTAAATGAAGACTATCAAAAAAATCATTTATTGCTTTAATTTGTTTTAAAGCAATATCTTTATATTTATCTTTTTCTTTTTCATCATCTAATTCATTATTTAATTTTAAAGCTATTATACTATGCTTATATTCACTTAACATCTTTAATGTAACTCTTATATCATTGTTAGTTCCAACTAAATACTTACTATATATATTTATAATAATTTCTATAAAATCATCTTCAATAATTAATTTAGATTTTCTTATACTTCTTTTTAAAGTTTTTGAAGCCAATAAAAAAACGCATGATAAAATTTCATTTAAATTAATGTTTTTAAAATGTGATTTATTATTTTCATAATCTAATAACTTATTAGATTCTTCTTTACTAATACATATTTTATATACATCTTTTTCTCTCAACTTTGTCATACTATTCCTTTGTGAAAGATATTATAACACAATTATATATTTTTTTATTTATTATTTTTATTTCTTGTTAACTTTTTTATATGTTTTTTATAATTATGTATATAAGGCTTTAAATCCATTGAAGATTTAAGTGGAAATATAAATGAATATTTTTCTTTTGCTTTTTTTTGATGTTCTTTAACTGTTCTTTTAAACTCTTCATATCTAATTGTTGCTCCGCTTTCTTTAGCATACTTTCTAACTTTAGATAATAATTTTGTAGAGTAAGCATAGTCAATAATAATAGTTGCCATAAACATACCAAGTACAAACGAAAATATAATATGATTATTGAACCATATAACTTTATCAAGTATAAATTCAGATAAAAAGAAATAGTATAATGCACTAATAAATGTCCATATAAGTGAAAATAATGGACAAATTATTCCTTTATAGTTTCCCCAATTATTACTATAATCCCATAATTTAACAGGCTTATTAACAAATGAAAGACCACCAATAAGCTCTATTAATGTCATAGCAGCACCCATCAATATAATAACTAATATACTAGGTAAATGCATTTCATAAAAAGTTAAATAAATAACTGTCAAAGTACAAAGACCAAATCCATATATAGGTAAATATGGTCCAACTAAAAATCCAGGATTAACCCAATACCCATGAGCAAGTCTTCTATAAAATAGTTCAAGTACCCATCCAAATGTACACCCTATAAAAAATAAAAATACAATATCAAGAAATATAACCATATTATTCACCACTTTCTTATATAATCATTATAGCATATTTTTATATCGTATTATTGCAATTTATTATACACAATTTACTGTTTTCATATATATTTGTTTAAATAAAAAACAATACTCCATTATCAACATTTCTATTAATAATATTCATATTGTTTTTGTAATATTATTTTATTTTAGTTAAATTATCAAAATCTATATCGTGGTATGCAATCTTATAGAAATCATATGTATTGCTTCCTCTTGAAGTATTTTTTACATTAATTTTATTTTTACCTTTGTAATACCAGAATCCACCAACATTATATATTTTATCTTTATCCCATCCAAGTGATATTAATAAATTCTTAGTCATACCAGCATATCCACCACCACCACACATTAAGAATATATTTTTATCTTTTGGAAATAAATATTCAAGTATTTCTAAAGATTCAGCATAGTTAGCAGTATATTTACCATCTTTTTCAGTAAATAAAGTTTCTCCTTCATAAGTTTTACCTACTTCTTCTGGAAGTCCAGTAACATTAACTAAATATGGATAAGGTACAACTTCAAATCCCCTAACAAATCCTGACAAATAAGCATCTCCGCCTATTGCTTCATAATTTCCTGGATCTTTAAGCATTCTCATATCTCTATATACAGAATCACTTCTATCTAAATAATTATCAATTGTCTCTTCATAAATATTTTTATCAATTCCAAATTGTGTACCTCTTATTCCTTCTGTTATTTCAGGCTTTGGTAAAGAAGAATTATTATTATCACATGACTTATTAAATATAAAATAACTTAAAACTCCACCTACTAAAATGCTTAATATAATTGTTATCACAAGTTTTATTGTCTTACTCATAATTACTTTTAACTCCTTTCTTGATTCAATCATAATACATATAATAAATATAGTATATAATTTAAGAGTTGAATTACTAAAGTTAGAGTTGAGTTATGAAAGAAGTTTAAATACACTTGTTAAGTCTTCATTAATTATGAGAGTTGCTCTTTTATCATATGGAGTTTCATCATTATTAATTATTACTAAATTTTTACCTCTAAAATAATTTATTAAACTGGCAGCTGGTTCTACTATTAAAGATGTACCAGCAACTATCAACAAATCACATTCACTTATATATTTTTCTGCTAAAACAAAATCTTCAGGCAACATTTCTCCATAAAGAACAACATTTGGCTTAATAATGCTTCCACATTCACATCTAGGAATATCTTCACTATTAAAAACATATTCAGCAAAATATTCTTTTCCACATTTTATACAGTGATTTTTATATATTGTTCCATGAAGTTCTAATACATTTTTGCTTCCTGCTTTTTGATGAAGTCCATCTATATTTTGAGTTATTATTGCTTTTAGTTTTCCTAATTGTTCTAATTTTACTAAATACTCATGTACAATATTTGGTTTAACATTTAACGAATTCATATTTGCTTTATAATACTTATAAAATTCTTTAGTGAAACTATAAAAGCATGATACACTCAGCATAAATTCAGGTGAAACATTTAATAAATTATTTTTCTCATTATATAATCCATCTTTACTTCTAAAATCTTTAAGTCCACTAGCAGTTGAAACACCCGCCCCTCCAAAGAAAACAATATTATTTGATTCGTTTATTATTTCCTTTAATTCTCTTATTTTTTTTTGATTTATTTTATTCATAACAGTCTACTATTTCCTTCCATTAATTAAAATAAATAACTATATTATATATCATACATCAATTATAGCATTTAAAAAGAGTAAAATGTTATTTTTACTCCACATGTTTTACTATAATTGATTTATTGGTGATTTATTTTTTGAAATAACTTGTAATACTATTCCACAAGTGAATACTAATAATAACATAACAATTGGAAAAGATACTCCTGTTTTAGGATTTTCAGGTACATTATTAATACTTCCTTTAGTTGAAATAGATATTATATCACTATATTTTTCAGCACCAACAATAACAGTTTTATAATAATAAGTAGTTCCAGATTTTAAATTAGAATCAGTATATCCAGTTGAATTTACACAATCAATAGGTGTATTAGTTATTTTTTCATAATTTCCATCAATACTTTCTGATCTATATATATGACAATTAATTTTTGTATCGCTACTTAAATTATCAAGTGATACATTTGGATATATTGTTATAGAAGTCTCAGTAACATCACTACCCTTTATTGTAGGTGTTATTGCATTTATTATTTCTTTATTAGGATCATCACTAATCGCAACACCATATTTAGTCGCAAAAGCATCTATTTTTTCAGTATCAAATGATATTTTAAAATATCTTACAAAATCACCACTGTACTTAAGCGTTCCATTTTCACTTTCTTCTTCAAAATTATAATGCTCTCCTTCAAGTACAATGCCATCTTTTTCATATGTTAATGATTTCATACTTTCATCATTACTTAAAGTAATATTTTCATGACCACTTAATTTAAACATAGATTCAAGTATTCCGGATAGCATAAATAAAGTACTTAAATCATCTGAACAATTTTCTTTAGTAAGAATAACATCTCTATTGCTATATTCTAAATATTCATCAGTATACTTAAATGAATAAATTTTTTCAGTACCAGCATATACATCTATTGTTTTATCTACTTCATTTACTTTAGATTCAATTTTTGATGTACTCATATTATTAAGTTCCTTAATTGTCGGTGAATTATTGAATCCATCATTAAACTCATTAATTGATACAACCCTTGCATTCACATCTACTAATGAAGTTAAAAATATTAATAAAACAATAAACACAGAAATAATTCTTTTAACACTCTTTTTAAAACATTTCATTTTACTACCATCCTACTCTATATATTCTATATAAAGTATAACAATTTATAATATTTTTATCAATAGAATTTTGCAAAATAAAAGTAGCATACGTAACGCTACTTAATTTATAAAATTGACACGAAAACCGAACGAGTTTCCAAATTTTAAATACCAATAATTTATTTTATAATTTTTTTTAGAACATAATAATATTTTATCATTATATTCTGTTTTTATCAAAATTGAGTGGCTTTTCTATTTTTGGTCTGCCAAATTTGACACCTTTATTTTTAGCAATATTTATTCCTTCTTTTTGTCTTTGTTTTATAAATGTTCTTTCTTGCTCTGCGACATAACCTAATATTTGTAATACTAAATCACTAATAAATGTTCCCAATAAATCTTTATTTTGCTTAGTATCTAATAAAGGCATATCAATTACAACTATATCTGCTTTAATATTTTTAGTTATATCTTTCCACTCGTTAATTATAATTTCATAATTACGACCAAGTCTATCAATTGACTTGATAACTAACAAATTATTTTCGCTGAATATATGTTTTAAAGTGCTATATTGCTCTCTATTGAAATCTTTACCACTTTGTTTATCAATATAAATATCTCTTTCGTCTATATTATAATCTTTAAACGCTATTAATTGTTTTTCTTCATTTTGTTCTTTACTGTTAACTCTTGCATATCCAAATATTTTTTTCTTCATATATTTCTACCTTGCTAAATAATTAATTGTTTCTCTATAAACCATATCAAGTATACTATTATCAAATGCTGAATAAATATTAACAACTATATTTTTTCTTTTTAATTCACTTATAAAATTAGTACAAGCAATAGTGCATGGAAAATCTTTTTTATATTCTTCAATGCCTATTAATATAGTTTCAATATAATCTTTACTTATCAATGTTAATAAATTTCTTATATCTTCATTGCTCATTTTATGACACCTCCTTACCATGAAATATATAATATATGACTTTTGCAAAAGATACAAGCCGTTTTTTTGAAAAAGTGGTAAAGCTTTATAAATATTTAAAAAAATAAGTAGAGTACTTTTAACAATATAAAAAAGACCTAAATTAAATTAAAATTTAAGTCTTTATAAACCTACACATTTTTCAATGCATAGAATTTTAAATACTAAATTAGTGTAGGTTGAGGATTTGCACCTCACTGCGATCTATACAAACTTAATACGATAATAAGGACAATAACTAGGTTTACCTACATAATCAACGCAGTTTACTACACCTTCATTATTTGTCATAATTAACCTCTCCTTTATAATATATGTTATTATTAAAATAAACATTGAAATTGAAATAGGCATAATTAAAGTCCATATTGCAACTAATGTATCAAGTAATGTAAGCAAAATGGAGATAAGGGGATTTGAACTCCCATCTTTAATTTTGGAGATTATTATTCTACCATTAAACTATATCCCCATAAAGGTATTATATAACATAAATATACATATTTAAATATTATTTTTAACTTTTTCATCTTCTATAATTTTATTTTTTAATTCCTTAAATTCTTTAAAATAATTAGGCATTTCAACTAATCTAATTGCTATTAAAATCAAATCATAAACCTTATCATACCAACTTATTAAATCTTTTTTATTCATATTTGCTATATAATTAATTTTATCTTTTCCGCTTTTATTATTATGTCTTATATTCAACTTATTTAAGCAAAAAAATATATAATCTTCTAAACTACTATTAGCATTTTTTATATTTTTTCTTAATGGTTCTATATATTGGCTCAAACTATTTAGAATATCCTTCTTTGCCTTTAAATCATTTTCTATTCTAAAATCATTATAATCTAATATTAAATCTGCTATATTTTCTTCTTTAACAATTAATGCTGTTTCAAAAGAATCAATTTTATCTTTCATAAGCATTATTTTATATTTTTCTTTTTTTACTTTTTTGTATCCTAATTTTTTCAAAATAACATCTATGTTATCTAATAACATATTATTATCAATAAAAATTAAGCCTATGTTTTTATTATCTAATGTAAAATATTCTTTTCTATGTTCCTCTTGCTTATATTTAACAAATTCACAAGCGTTTAATACAAAGTCAATCAGTAATAATAATTCTTCAATTTCATTTTCTTTATTGCAAGTCTTTCCTAAACCCAAATCGTATAATATTTCTTCTACTGTTGTATAAGTTCCTCTATATTTCCACTCATTAATAAATTCTTCAAAAAATTCTGACCAAGAATATGACTGACAGCTCCAAGAAATTATATAATCATCATTAAACATTTCATATATTTTTGCATACTCATTAGTAAAGTTAATTCTTTTACCTAAAATACTATAAATACTTTTACGCATAATATCATCACCACAACATTATTATACATTATTTTTGTTTTATGTCCTACTTAAATCATATGTTTTATACTTTAAGTTCATAATATTTCTTACATAACTTTAATAAATAATTCTTTCTTTTAATATCTTTTAACCATTTATTATTTATTTCATTATAATAACTACCACTTAATCCTCCAACTAATGCTCCAACGTTATCAACATCATTTCCTAAATTTATTGCTTCAATAATACTTTCATTATAATTATTACTATTCATAAAGCACCATATAGCTGCTTCTAATGTATTTACTACATAACCAGAACTATTGATATTATCTTTATCTAATAAACTAATATCTTTATTTAATACTCTATTATAATTATTTATAGTTTCACTATCAAAATCTTCCAAACCAACATCTTTTAAAACACTATATACATTCTTAGCATTTTCATCACTTATGCTTATTTCTCCCTTTATCTTATTTTCATATGACACTTCATTATTTCCACCGCTATTTATTACTATACCTAATATAGCAACTATCATAACAAAGAATATTATTATGGCTATAGCAACTAATTTTAATTCTTTTTTTCTCTTACTAATTTACCACAATTATGACATTTTAAATCAGTAAAGTTAATTTCATTATTACAGTGAGGACATTTTAATTCTTACTTGGACATTTCTATTGCCTTATTTATTCCTTTTAAAAAGTTCTTATCAATAACATCCTCATTAGCATATAAACTAATAACTTTATTTTCGCCATTATTTTTATAATTTATTATCAAATAATCTATATTTTGAATAACTTACTCATATCAAAGTTATTCTTTTTCTTTCCACCATACCAACATTTATCTATATACCTTTTTATTTCTTCTCTAAAAGCATAAGATGGTTTAGATACTAATAATATATGTAAATGCCAATCAACCTCTATATTACTTTTATGTAGGTATATTTTCTTTATCTTTCTAGGGCAACCAACCTTATTATTATGTTCGTAATGTGTATATGTGCTATTACCCTCAGTATTACTAATACATACCATTACTGTTGCCAACCATTCTTTCTTATTACATATATATCTTATTTTTTCTATTAACCTTTTGGCATATCTTCTTGCTTCTTACTTATCTTTAAATTTAATATCTATATCAAAACTAGACATACCTAATTTACTTTTACTCATTATAGGCACCTCTCATAGTATCTAATATTTAATTTAATTTTTTCATATCTATTTGCATTGTCCTATTATATAAGAACATATTATCCTCATCAAAATATATTACTATTATTTTTTTACTATTTAATTCTATTAAAAACTTATGAAGTTCAATAAAACTAACATTAACTTTATCTACATTTAATATTTTTCCACGCGTAAACTTATATTTTGCACTATGAAAATCACAGGCAATTCTTATTTTCCTTTCAAACTTCCCCATTATTTTTAAATAAACATAATTTTTAATCATTTTTTCCTTCAATTTTTAGGCAAACTAAAACACGGATAAATTCATTGTTTTCCGTGTTTATATATATGCTTTCTCCTTGTTTTTGGAGTTTATTTACATATGGCAGGGGTAGAAGGACTCGAACCCTCCCCAACGGTTTTGGAGACCGGCATGCTACCACTGACACCATACCCCTATCAGTGCGCTTTTCATAAAAAGCAATTTAATTATACAATAACAAAATAGATAAATCAACTTTTTATTAACATTTTTTCTAAGCAATACTTAATTAATGCATGTTATTAACTTTTTATTAACATTTTTATTTATTTGTATAAAATATATTAGGTGAAGAATATGCTTATCAAATATAATAATAAAGAACTTGATCTATGTGCAAGACTTATGAGAGCTGAAGCTCTTGCTGAAGGGGATCTTGCTATGCTAATGGTGGGAAATGTAATCGTTAATAGAGCTATCGCAAATTGTTTGGATTTTAAAAATATAAGAAGTATAAGCGATGTAGTTTATCAAAAGCCTGGAGGATTTGTAGGTACTAATAGTCAATTATTCAATAGTGGTGGCGCTACTAGTAAAGAAAAAGAACTTGCCAAAAGAGTATTAAAAGGAGAATATTATTATCCAGCAACAAATGCTTTATGGTTTTATGGTCCAAAAAAAGGAGAAGAATGTAAAGGAACTTGGTTTAGTCAAAGAAATACTGGTAGATATAAAAGCCATTGTTTTTATGCTCCTGACCCTGGAGTATGCGACGAATTATATTAGATGTTTATATTTTCTAATATTAATAGTTTAATTACTTTTTTCATATTCTTTTATAGTATGTATTAATTCAGATAATCCACAGCTATAATTAGTACTAAAATCAATATATTTTTTAGTTTGCAATATTTTAGGTATTTCACACTCATCTAATTTAACAGGAATAATTTTTATCATTCTTGTATTTATTTCATCCCATAACATAGTTTCCCACTCTTTAGTCACCCAACTTGATTTTACTGAATTATTTGATAAAAATAATAAAACATATTTGCATTCACTTAATCCTTTATTAATTTTCTCAACGATAGACTCACCAGGTAATATATCAATTGCATCTAACCAAGTACTTATTCCACTTTCTTGTAAATCTAGTGCAACAGATACTACCATTGATTTATCATACGAAGAATGTGATAAAAACACTTTTTTATTTGCTAATTTATTAGAATCAATATACTCCTCAATTCTTCTATTAATTTCAGCATCAATTAGACCTTTTTCCTCTAATAATTCCAATCTTTTTGAAACTGTAATATTTTGCCATAATTGATGTATAATTTCTGATTGTCTTTTCTTTAAATCTTCTACATTAAAATCATTAGTTACATATTTTTGTTCTATAAAATAATATTTTGCATTGTCAAACATTTCACCAAAATATATTACAGATTTTCTTTTGTTATCAAAATCAATATCGTCATCATCATAATACCCAAACTTTCCTTTAAATTTTCCTCCAGTTATTTTTACAATACCATAATTACCAACATAAGAATATTTCATATCAATCATCACCTTTATTAAATTTATCACTAATATGAAAAATATAATATTATATAAATATGTAATTGTCAACAAATATAAAATACCTTTTATAAAAAAACAATATATTATTTCTAATATATCATTTTTAACAAAAAGGTAATTACAATTTTTACGTTGTAGGAAGTAATAATTTTTGACCTATTTGTAGTACTGTTGAATCTAAGTTATTTATGATTTTCAATTTATTAACAGTTGTATTATACTTATTAGCTATCTTCCATAATGAATCACCAGATTTTACTATATATGTATTATAATTTGTAGAACCAGGTATTTTTAACACTTGGCCTATTTGTAATGTATTTGTTTTTAAATTATTAAGTTTTTTTATATCACTAACAGTAACACCATATTTATTAGCGATGGTATTTAAATTGTCGCCCTTTTGAACAATATAGTTTACCTCACCAGTTGAAGAATTTGGTATTTCTAAAACTTGACCTATCTTTAATATATTAGATGTTAAATTATTTTTCTCTTTTATATCATTAATAGATACATTATACTTTTCAGTAATGTCATATAAAGTGTCTCCTTTCTTCACTGTATAAATATTATCATTTTTTGTACCCGAATTATTTGTTTTAGGTATAAATAATTGTTGATTAATAGTTAAGTTATCAGATTTTAAATTATTTATAGATTTTAATGTTGAAACAGTTGTATCATATTTTTTTGCTATGTCCCAAAGATTGTCTCCATTTTTAACTTTATATATTAAATATTCATCAGGATTTTTTTCGTCATTTTTAGCTATCTTTAATGTTTGCCCTATTTTAAGATTATTTGTTGATAATTTGTTTAATTCTTTAAGTTCGCTTACAGTCATTCCATACTTATGTGCTATATCCCATAAATTATCACCTTTTTTAACAGTATAATATCCTTCACCTACTGGAGCTTTATATGGTAAGTTTTTATAATCAAGAACAGCCCTTATAACAGCTTCAGCATAATTTTCATAATTGTTTTTAATTTGCTCAACATCATCTTTAGGACTATCAATAAATCCATATTCAACAGTCACAGTCTCATTGTTAGGAGTATCTCTCTGCATAAAATAATAATCTTTTATTGGATTACTTGGAAGTCTTTGTTGATAATACTTTCTTACGTTTTGCCCTTCTTTTTCTAATTCATTAAGTATTTTTTTTGAAAGAGTACTTTTATTTCGAAGAGCGTAGATTACTTCAGCACCATCGCCACCTCGCATAGGTCAAAATGTAACTATTTTATTTTTAGTCTTGAAAGTGTGAAAAATTGTCACGGTTTCGACTTTTAGCAACTAACAATTTTATCTTATATAATCTATTTCTTTTTCTAAATAGTCTTTTTGAAAATCTTTCCACATTTTCTTTTCTCTTTGATATTCACTTTCATTTACATATCTTGGTTTAATTATAACAACATCTTTATCAGCATAGGTTGAAATAACTTTTCTATGAGAATGTTCAACTATCATTTTCTTAAATAATAAACTTGTTTCGTAGTCTATGTTCATTCTTGGTTTTACTTTTACTCCTACCTGAGTATATAATATTTTCTTTGGTGATATTGGAAATAATATATTACAATTTTTCTTACCCCAGCCTCCGCCAAAATCATACTCATTTTGATTATTATAGTTTAAACAAATTACAGGATCATCACTTGTGGGTAATATCACTTTATCATCTACTGTAATAATTCCCCATTTATGCTTATGCAATATTTTAGAAGTGTTTTCTAATAGATTCTTCATGTTCCATAAATAAAATTGTTTTCCTATAATTGTTTCTGCCTTAAAAATTACATTATTGCCTTCTTCTCCGATATTCGTCATTTTAAACGGAAATAACTCATCTTTATTATTAGAATAATTAGAACGTTCTTTTGTTTTAATAAAATCTTCTTCTTTCATATTTGATATTTCACTCAATACTTCTTGAAAAATTGATTCACATTTTTTACCATAATCCAACGTTTTAATTAAAAAAGCAGGAGAACGAACAATATGACAAGCAACAAAATCAATTAAACAATGCCATTCATCAACAGTTATTTTTTCGTCATTTATAGCATGTTCTAATGATTGTTTTGCTGGAGTTTCATATCTATCTCTAAACCACTGTTCAATATCATCTACTTCAATTCTGTTTTTTAATCTAACAAACATACTATCGTAACTTCCAACGCTTTTTATTGATTTAGATTTCCACATGGGACATTTTTCATTTGGAACTAATAATTCATATACTAAAACTTTATTATCATCATTTTTCCATGCATCTAAATACATTTGCGATAAATAATGATTGTTTCTACTTACTTTTTTATCCATAAACCACACCTACTGTTTAAGTCTGCAGTGATTACTGCAGAGCTCTGCAGAATTCTCTGCAGTATATATTTTGCCCAACCCGTTACACTTTGCAACGGGTTAAACATATTATTTAAAACTCTTCACTTAATAGAAAATCAATTAAATTTAGATGAATAATTCCATCACGAGATAAATCTATTTTATCAAGAGAAATAACATATTTTGGATAATTATCTTCAATAGACTTATATGCTCCAAATTCTCTTTCTATGGTATTATCATGGCCTTCCATTTCATAAGTTACTTGAATGTATTTAATGTTTCCATCTTTTTTGGCTAAAAAGTCAACTTCACCATTTTTAGTTTTACCAATATATACTTCGTAGTTTCTGTTTATTAACTCATTATAAACAATATTTTCTAATACAACGTAACTTTTAAATTCTGGATTATTATTTTTTATCTGAGCAATTCCTAAATCAGTAGCATAATACTTATTTAATGTTTTTAATACACCTTTACCAGCAATATCATATCTATATACCTTTTTAAGTATTAATGCCTTACATAAAGCATCTATATAATTATAAAGTGTTTCGTTAGATATTTTCTTATTTTCTTTATCTAAATATTTTATAATGTTATCAGCAGAAAATTCACGTCCAGCAGTTTCAATTAAATATTGTAATATCATATCAAATAAAACTGTATCCTTTAAATTTAATCTTTTTACAACATCTCTTAAAATAATAGAATCATATACACTATGAAGATAATTTTTTATATCTATCTCATTTGTAAATTCACATCTATTAGGAAGTCCTCCCCATTTAGCGTAGTCCCAAAAAGTATTTAAGTCATTTCCATCTTTTTTTGTTAAAGAAACATATTCCTTATAAGATAAAGGATTAATATTAAATAAAACGTATCTACCAGATAAAACTGATGATAACTCATCAGATAACATTTTACTATTAGAACCAGTTAAAAATATACTTATGTTTTTTATTGAAGCACGTAATGAATTAACAACTTTTTCAAAGTTATCTACATTTTGAATCTCATCTAAAAACAAATAATATATTTTATTATCTTTAATTTTATCTTTTATATATTTATTTAGTTTTTTATAATCTAATAAATCTTCAAATTCTATAAATTCAAAATTAATAAATATAATATGTTCTTCATCTATTTTTCTTTTACCTTTTAATTCCTCTATTATTTGATTTAAAATAACTGATTTCCCGCATCTTCTTATACCAACCAATATTTTAATTAAATCAGAATCATAGAATCCTCTAATTTTAGATAAATAATCTTCTCTTAAAAGCATATAAATCACCTCTTTATACATTATATATCATTTTGGTATTTTTGTAAAGTTATTACGCTCAATCGTAATAACTTTTTATTTTTTGAAATTATTACGTCACTATTATAATGTGCTAAAAATTAAAATTTATTATTTTTTTAAATTCGTGCCAACTTGGCACTATGTTTAACTTTGTCGCCACTTGCGACAAAGTTATTTTTCTTTAAAATATTAATAAATGAAACAATAATAATTATTTCTTCAGATTTTAAATTATAAACTTCTCCCCAAAATGGGTAGAAGTCTTTCATAACTTTTGAACAAGTTGACCGAAAGTATAATTATCCTACTTCCATCCAAATTGTTGGGAAGTTATAGTACAATTGTGCTAACTTTGGTCCAACTTGGACGGAAGTTAATTAATCATTCATATTAGTAAATTGTGCTCAAGTTGGTCACAAGTTTGTTATAATAATTATATTCAATAATTTTACACATAATTTCTTTGTATTTTCGCCTCTATATGTACGAAGTTAGTAATAAACTAACTTCAATTAATCAATATCATTTAATAAACTGAATTTATAATATATTTCAATATTTCTATCTTTGTCAATAACTATTTTATCAATAATAGATTGTAATAATTCTCTACTTGGATTATCAAGATTTATTAATTCCTTAATTTTATCTTCATAGTTTCTCATTTCTTTGGATGACTCTTTTTTCTTTTTATCTACTGCTTGTAGTTCTTCTATTCTAGATTTAGATTGATTTAGTAATATTTCTGTTTCTCTTGATAATCTTTTATAAGTATCTTCTGAAATATTACCTTTAAATTTATCATCATATAGCATATCAATTTTAGCATTGTATTCTTTAATTTTTTTATTCAAAAAATTAATTTCTTCCGTTGTACTTTCTTTAGAAGTATTTTTATCATTTATAAGTCGTGCTAACGATTTTACATCAATCTCATCTAGATATTTCTTACAAGTACTTTTAATAGTACTTAGTAATGCTTCTTCTAATTTATCATAAGGCATAAAATGTGGATAACATAAATGTCTTCTTGGATCTCTTGAATATCTATTACAATTAACAGTCCAATAATCATGATTCTTTCGGTAAGTAATCGTTAAAGTATTGCCACATTCCAGACAATAAATAAGATTCTCAAATAATCTTTTTTCTCTATCAGTTTGTGTTTTCTGCTTTCTTTTAACATTACTTTGAACTTTATTAAAAACTTCTTTACTAACTAATGGTTCATGAGTATTCTCTACAATTATCCATGCTTCTTTATTAAGAGCAACTTTCTTTTGAGATTTATATGATAATTTAGTTTGTACATTTTGCACCATATCACCTGTGTACATTTGATTTTTTAGTATTTTCTTTACTGATGAAACAGTCCATATAGGATTGAATTTTTGTTTTGAACCTTCTTTCTTTTTGTATAAACTTGGTGTTGGATATTTACAATCATTGAGATAACTTGCAATATTGCTTACACTTACACCATTATTTGCCATTTCAAATATCTTTTTAACAATAAAGGCAGTATCATGATTAGGTAATAAATGTCCTTTATCTTCTGGGTCTCTCATATAACCAAAGCTAGGCTCACTTCCAATAAATTTTCCATCTTCTTTCTTATTTCTTAAAATAGAACGTATCTTTTTAGAATTATCTCTACTTGTCATATCATTAAATACTGATTTAAAAGGTATCATTTCATTACCAACATTATTTAAAAAAGTATCTACTTGATCAAGTACAGCAATATATCTAACTTTTTTTAAAAGAAAATACTCATCGACATAATAACCACAAGTAACATAATTTCTACCAAGTCTAGATAAATCTTTTGTTATAACACAATTTATTCTACCATTTTCAATATCTTCAAGTAATCTTTTAAATCCTGGTCTATCAAAATTGGTACCAGTAAATCCATCATCAATATATTCATCGACAAAGGTAAATTCATTTTGTTTTACAAAACTCATTAATAAATTTCTTTGATTAATAATACTTTCACTTTCTGATTCATAACTTTTATCAGAATCTGCTTCAGATAATCTTATATATAATCCTACTCTATAGTAACTAGGGTGTTGTAATATAGTGTTATACACGGCTTCTACTCCTTTCTTTTGTATAACATTTAAAGCCTGATTTGAGTCTACCATTAAAATAGACATATAACAAATCTACGATTTTATTAAAACACATTTTATATATCCAATTATCAAATCATTAATAGTAGAATTATCATCTTTTTTAAAGGTTTCTTTAATATTAAACATATTTCACCTCTTAAAAAATTCTATGATAATTATTTCCATAATATTTTTATTCCTCCTCTTTTTTAAATTCTTCTAATAATTTATTCAGTTCTTCAAGTTCTTCTTTAGATGGTGTTTCGCTTTTAATTAGTTGTCCATTCCAATACTCATTACCAAACTCATCTTTGTAATATATTTTATTTATATTACTTTTATTATAATGTTTAAAGTTTGGTTGAACACTAGGATTAAAGTTTTCTTTAATACCCTGTATCTTATTCTTTAATACATGGTCAAGTGTAATTGTACGTTTAGAATTATTAGTACTATCTTTTTCATATTTCAAATTAATATAATTTAAAGAGGCAAGATGATTAATACTTTTAGATATTGTTTGTTTACTATATCCATGAATATTCATAAAATAACTATTTGTAGCCCAACAATATCCTTTATTCTTACACAAAGAAATTATGTGCAGCAATAATAACTTTTCTAAAGATGATATTCTACTATCACTTAATACCGATATTGGTATAATTGGATTCATAAATTCTTCCATAGTATCCACTCTATAGAATCATACATAAAATATATCTTTATAAAAGTGCACTTTTACATACTACTTTTCCTAGGTGTTTTCATCTTACATCAAATAAAAATAAAATGATATTGTACAAAAAAGAAAAAAAGAGTACAAACTGTACTCCCATAAAACCTAATTATAAATTATTTAATTTATCTAAAATTTCATTTCTCTCTTTGATTAAAATATTCTCAGATATATCTATAGCAGGCTGAAAAATATTTATATTTCCTTCGAAGTGATTAAACTCGTTAAGCAATGTTTTTTTTGAATAGAAAAATATTCTCATCCTACTATTTTCAATTGTTTCTTCTTTAAATGATTGGAAAATTATACTTGAAAGTTGATCATATTTAGTGGTATTAATACTAAATTTATCAACTAATATTTTTTCAGTTTTCAATCTTAAATACAAATATGTAAGATTATTGCATAAAACTTTATTCAAAATTGGATATTCGTTTTTGTCAATAATCTCATTTAGATTACAAATATCTAAACTTAATATATCACTAATATTTATAGTATAATTATTACTCAAATTATTATTAAATAATGAATAATATATTTGTCCTAAATCAACATGTTCTGTTTCATATCCATGCATTAATTTTGTTAATTGATTTTTTATTACTTGATTGCCTATATATTTAACATATCCTCTCATAAATGGAATTAATGAATAAATATATAATTTTTCATCTTTTACAAATTCAATAATTTTATTTGAACGAATAAAATCGAGAAAATCAGGTATTGAAATTAAAAGCATTTTTTCATTAAGATTAACTTCAATAAATCCATTCTCTTGTCCATCAAAATTATTAAATAAATAAATGTTGAAATTATTGTTATTTTGATATTCTATTAATCTTATTAAATCAATATTGTGAGTTAAAATAATTACTTTCTTTTTTATTAAAAACTTTACTATCGCATATACCAATTTATTTTTAAAAATAGAGTCAAAACTTGAGATTGGATCATCTATAACTATTATTTCATTTTCAACATTTTTTGCTTTCAAAAGTTCAAATGTTAATGAAATAAAATTTTGTTCACCAGAACTCAATTTTAAATTTTCACGCGCTACTCCAATTAAATCTTCAGAATCTAAAGTAATAACAATTCTATTATCTGCTCTTTGTAATTTTATGCTTTTATTGATATTTTTTTCTATAAATTCTTCAATAAACATTAAGTCCTCATCAGTAATATTTAATTCTTTAGTCAACATTTCTTTATATTCTGTATATTTATCAACAAATTCTTTTGAAAGTGAAGAAGATAATAAATTGTTTATTAAAGATTTATAAATATTAATATACATTTCAATCTCTTTTATAAGATTTGAAACAATATCTATACTTCCAGATGATATTGCACGAGTCAAAGTATTTTTTATATTAAAAGGATCAGTTTCACCAATTCTATTTATAATTTCAATTAATATATTTTTAGTATCATCGTCAAGATTATTAATTATTTCTGCTTTTTTAATATTCTTCTTTTCCAGTAATTCTTTTGAATTAATATTGTCATTATCACAAACTATACAATTACTTAATTCATTATATTTATTTAATATAATAATAGCATCATCATATTGTTCGATTTTGGAAAAATCGTTTGATTCCTTAATATTAGAAATTCTCACTATTCTATTAATAATTTCAAAATTTTCATCAGAAATGACATACTTAAATTTATCAGCATTATGTTCATCCAGTTTTTCTTCTTTCAATTTTTGAATAAGATGTATATAATCATCTAGATTAATATCTGTTGATTTTGCTCTAACATTTACAATCTTTTTCAGAATATTATGTAATGAATGATCTATCCATGAAAATTTATTATCTGAAATTTTAGACAAATTCATATTATTTTTTAATGATAATCTTAAATCTTTATAAATGTCATCAAATTTATCATCAATCCATTCTTTAAGTTCATATTCTCTAGCTATATTATCACCTAATAAAAAGTCTTGTGCTTTTCCCTTAATAATATTTCTACTATTCTGATCATTTATAATATGAAACAAATTACAATTATTAGTTGAATATTGATTTCCATCATAGTTAATTATAAATTCTCCTTGATTATCTAAAACTTTACAAAAACTACTTTTACCAACACCATTAGGAGCATATAAAACATTGATGTTTGTATTAGTAAAATCAATTATATTATTTTTATTCATATCAATAAAATCTTCACAAAAAATATTTTCCTTCTTTAGTTTTAAAAATTCTAACTGCATATAATTACCTCCCACTACATAAAAAGCGCAATACAAAAAACTTAAATATCTTTAAGCCTGTACTAGCGCTTTAACAATACTTATTTTATAATTACGTTAAATACATCATTTTTTTCATCATAGTTCCATATTGATTGTCCTTCTTCAAAATCAACATTAGATATGAAATCTTTATAATGCTTAGTCACACCACCAAAATAAGATTTATCAGAACTAATATTGTAATCCTTATATGTCTCACCATTTATAGATATTTTATATTTTGATTTAGACTGTATTAAGTTCTTATATTCACTTGGAATTCTTAATATTCTTGCTCTTACATCGTTTTTAGTGATTCTTCTCTCAATTGTTTTAATATCATCCTTATTAATATCATTCTCTTCATCTAAAAATAAATCATTTAATTTATCAATATTAAAATAATATTTTATATCAAACATCATATCACCATGAGACTTGCAAAAATCAATTAATTGACTTCCGTTTATTAAAGTCACAGGTTGATTAGTATCATAAGCTTCTTCTATAGCACCTTTTGTATAATCACTAGTTGTAATAAATATTTTCCTTACTGACATATCAGTCTTGGAACCACGAAAATCTCTTATATCTCTAGGTCCTACTTTATTATTAATTGCATAACATTTTGCTTGAACAGCATACTCAATAGTATTCAAATTCAACTGTTCAATTTCTTTTTTATTACATTTTAAATCTATTCCACCATCACCACGACGTTGAGTTACTTGGATATCATCAAAATCTAACCATTTTAAAAATATCTTACAAAAATTTTCGAATTTATATTTATCATCATCAAAATATTTAATAAATTGCTCTCTTAATTCTTCATCACTCATATTAAACCTCTAATTAAAATAAGCCTTTCTTATTCTTTCAAGTGCATCTAAAATATATCGTGAGCACATTTTATATTCATCAATTATTATATTATACCCTTCCTCATCATCACATACAAAATTCCAATATTGTTTTCCAATTAGAAGTTCATCGTCACTAAAATATTGTTTAACACGTTCTTGTCTCCATTCATTATCTTCCCCATACATGTTGTATGCTGTTGCCAAATAAATCTTAACGGTTTCTTCATCATCCAATAGTGCATTTTTTAATATAAAATATTCATCAAGCAATGCTTCTTTTTCACTTTTGGCTTTTTTGATGTCTAAATCTCCACCAGCTTTTAATTCTATAATAAAATGTTCTTTTGTTTCTGGATTATAAAAATGATTATCAGTAACATGCTTTTTCTTAAAACTATCTATGTTTTCTGGTTTATACGCTTGCAAATTAGTATAATCTTGAACTCTAGGTTTTACATGTTTATCATATTCATTCATGATATTTGACTTTCTTTGAATTTGTTCAGGAAGTAAATAAGATGATATATCTTCTAAAACGACCTCATAAGAAATATCTGCAATATCATTAGATAATTTTTCTAATATTTTCCCAAAGCTCGAATCAAATGACCTACAAAATGCAGAATAAAACATAAATTCATTCCCCAATTCTGAAACAAAGGCATTATTTTTCTTTGCATTTATCACACCAGTTGGATCAGTTAATTCCTTCATATATCTTTTTTCAAACTTATCTACAAAATCTTTAATATTATCTCTAACTTTTTCTCTAATTTTTTGTTCCTTTATTTTATCCATTACAAACCTCCCTAAATCTCATAATTTGTTATTATCAAATGTTCAACATTTTTATCATTTCTATTCTTTATACTAACTAAATATTTTTTATCAAACGATTTGATATATAATCCTTTAACATTATACAGATTATAAATAAAATCTGTATTTTTTATAATTAGCATAAATTTTGCTTTCGTATTTTTTAAAAAATTAGCCAATCGTATTTGATCATTTTTACCAAATTCATTTTTAGCATATGTTGAAAATTCAGTATCATAAGGTGGATCTAAAAATATAAAATCTTTACTCGTTAATTTTATCTTTTTACAAAAATCTTCAAAATCTAAATTAAATATATCAGTAGTTTTCATATAACTTTTTAATTTAGAAGAATTAAGATTATTTATTTTCTTATCAAAATCTTTTCTATTATAACTTATTCCACCATAAGGAACATTAAATTTACCATTAGCATTATATCTAAACATTGATGCATAACAATATTCCCTTATAAAATAAAATATTGCACAATAAAATTCATCTTCTATCTCTAATTCTAATCTATTATTATATAAATATCTAAAATGCATATAATATGCACTTTTAAATGCACATTCCAAATTTTCTAAAATGTTTTGATCAGACATTTTTCCGCGATTTAATTCTATTTTTCTCATTCTTTCTATCTTAGATAATAAATTCTTTTTTACTTCAGATAAAAAATTATCTATTTTGATATTAAAGTGTTCTGATAGCAATCCATTGAATTCCTCAGAATGTTCCAATACAAATTCATAAATTTTATCACTATAATTAACTTTTATTCGTTTGTTAATTTTTTCCTTATTAACTTGTTTTGAATAATTTTTATATAACGATAAAAGTTCCTTTGAATTATTCTCAACAATTTTTTCAAGTAAAATCCAATTTTTATTTATTTCTTTTAATTTTTTGATAAATTTCTGATTATTATTTTTTATCATGTTATATAAAAGTATTAATTCATCTGATTTATCATTTATAATACTCTTATCACAATTTATATTTAAATATACCGAACCTCCACCAACAAATGGTTCTATGTATCTTTCAAATTTATCGGGTAAATTAGATAATATAATTGGCAACTCTTTTTCTTTTCCACCAGCCCATTTAATAAAAGACTTTACATATGCCATTTTTACTACCTCCCAACTAATAATTTATCATCTGAAATAATTATAACATAATATGATTATTTTTTTAAGAGTTTTGGGATATTTCCCACAAAAGAATTTGTACGGGAGTAAAAATTCAGTGCTGGCTAGACAACAATTGTATTCCTAATATTCTTTTAATAACTCAGTTAATAAATTAATAATTGCAACAGGATTATCTTTTATAGTTTGATTAATCTCTTTTGTCATTTTCTGAATCTCTATTATATCTTGAGTATTCTTTCCAAAATATTCACCATTTATATCAGGATGTAATAAGTCATTATATCTCTTAATATATTCTTCAGAGTATTTATCTTTATCTATTTTTGATAACATTAAAAACATTCCAAATAGTATATAAGTAGTATCAATTGATATTTCTTCGTTCTTACTCAAATATTTTAAGCATGCATAAACCAATATTTCTAAAAAATACGCATTTACTTTGTTAATAGAAATAAACAAATCTTCATCATTATTTATTCCAACTTCTACCATTGCATTAACAACTAAAGTACTATGAGTATATAAGCATAATTTATCATAAAACTCTTTTAACAAATGCCCTATTGTTCTATTATTCATATCACTAAACATTTCTGGACTTATTGTTTTTAACTTCTTTTTTAAGCCATTTCTCAATTTAGAAAGATTTGTGTATTCTCTTTCTACATCTTTTAAACCAAGTATTTTAAATTCGTTATATGTATCTTCATCAAAATAAATCATCATAGCCATAACAATATTTTCAAAACATGATCTTAATAAGGTATTAGCATCTACTAATGATTTTTTATTTATTAAGTAATGTATATTTTTTATAGATATTAATGATTGATTTAATAAATTTATTGTTTCTCTACGAATATCACTATTTTTATATAATAATTTGATATTTTGTTTATTTGCGTTTCTTAATGGAATAATAAAATTATTTTTTACTGATTTTTCTAATTTTGCTTTTAAAGTATTTAAATCTTTTTCAGTTAAGATTTTTAATAATTGTTTTATTTGATCTTCAGTTAAATTTTTGGTAATTTCTTTTATTTGTTCATCTGTCATATAGCACCTCCAAAATTATCTATTATTATAGCATATAAGTCGTCAATTTCATCCATTTAAAAACTCTATCAGTTTGTTCTAATAGAGTTTTCCTTTTTAATAAAATTTCTTTAATATCATTGGATTATTATTTACTATTTTTAAGTTATATTTTATCCTTAATATCTTCTTTATAGATGGTATAAGTTTATCTATATCACATCTTACATTAAATATATCTATTGCTGAATTAATATAATTATATAGTGGTGCTTTAGATAATACTTTCTTATAAAAACTATCTGCTATGTAAAAGGCTACTATATCGGGTATTACAAATTCTTTTAGATAGTTATCATAATTAATGCATACTGGTAAGTATATTCTTTCAAATTCTTCATCAGTTATATCACGCATAGATATACTCCTTTAAAATTACTTCTTCTGCTATATTTTTAATATTATTCATTTTGTCTATCCATAGCATTTGATTACTACTTTTTAATTCTTCAGTAATATTTTCTTTTTCAGCTAGTTCTTTAATTAACTTCTGCACCATCTCCATAACAGTAGTATCGATATTATGAAGGTATTCATTTAATTTATCATTAACCAGTAAATCAAAATATAATCCTAATTTATATTTCTTAATATAATTTAATCTTAATAATTCATATTTTCCTATATTAAATCTTTCTTTATCTTCTAATTTTAAATTTGGCAATAAATAATCACCAACTTTTGTGTAACTAATGTTCATAACAGTTCTCCTTTTCTTTCTATATTTATTTGGCCTTAATTGTTATACATTCGTTACACTTTGACTATCGCCACCTCCTGCATTCAAGTGATTAGAAATAACCACAACATCCTTTCCATCTCCATAAAAACTTTTAACCTTATTCACTCTTTCTCTTGGAGATAAAGTAACATCTGTATCTCTAGTCATTTTAACAGGTATACCTAGTTCTTTAAATCTATCATACATATATTTACTTATTAACAATGTATAATCCTTTTCTTTTAAATTATTAGCCACTGCTCCTGGATCAGTTCCACCATGCCCAGAATCAATAACAACACCTTTTAAAGCCATAAAATCACCTAATTTATTGTATGAAAAAACATGTAAATTGCTAATACATGTTTAATATTTTTATTAGTCTTCAACTTCATAATCATTTTTTATTTGAAAAATTTTTCCTTTTAACTTTTCATTATTTGCGTCTATATCAAAATCTCTATAATCATATATTTCGTCTTTTTCGTATCCTGGTGTTACTGAATGAACTGGATATCCTTTTTTATCTATATCTTCAATTATTTCTTGTAATTCATAACTACATATATCATCTAGCATTCCATGACCGCTTACTTCTATGATAAGTGGATATAAATATTCATCATAAATGCTTAATTCTTATATATATCATTTAATTTTGCTTCATTTTTTTAGATAAATTATTTGTATCTATGATTATTGTATTTGTTTCAGCTTCCCATGTAATAGTATAGCCAAGCAAATCACATAAATCTCGTATCGGCATAAATGCATTGTTATTATTTACGAATACTTCATTTTTAAGTTTTACTGGTTCTCCATTTATTACTGCTATGTCGCTATCTAAAACTAATTCTAATTTATTAGAGCCGTCTGTTATTGTTATTCTTCTATTTTGATATTCTAAGTCTAAAGATAATATTTCACATATGTCTTTAATCATATAATTGTTTACTCCATTTAATTTAATGGAACTTCTTTTTAATTCTATTTCTTTGTTATCTATGACAATGCTAGGTTCTTCATTTTCTAGTTTGGCTTGTTCGGCTAATGTTGGTTGGGCTATTGATGAAATTACTTCTATCATCTTTTCACTATATTTTTCTGCGTACTCATTCATATCACCTGTTGGCCACGGAAACTCTAGTAACATTCCTTCTGCTCCTTCCTTTGTAACCCATCCAGCATAATATCCACTTCCATTACCACCGCAATATGGCATAGGTAATATTTTACTAAACTTATAATATAAATCTGTACTTCCATAATATCCATTTAACCAGCCATGACAATCTACTACATAGGTTGGTTTAATTTTCTTTGTTAAATCTCTAAGTGCTCTTGATTCTACTGCACTAAATGACGAAGTTGTATAATTCCTATCATTGTAATAATTAACATGATAATAGTCAAAATCTCTATTTAAATCTATGCCATTACTTTGACATCTTCCATAACCATTATTAGTTTTTCCTTCGTAAGTTCCATCTGGATTAGAACAATTTACAACATAAAGTTCATAGGTTCCAAGTTCATCATAATGTTCTTTATAATATTCTATAATTCTATTTGCTATATCAACAAGTACCTTGCCATCATAATCAAAGGCATCTTCAAAACCATGTATGGCGAAATTCAATAATATTTTTTTACTTTCAGTAAATTGTTTTTCATTTTCAATATGAAAGCATGTTAAATCACGTCCTAATTCACTTTGTCCATACACATATTCTTCATAAATATATGGTGTTTCTGTTGTTTTAGCTTTAGCTTTAAAAGATAGTGCTCCAGTTATACTACTTACAGCTAATGTTAATGCAATTATTTTTTCTTTTTTCATATATAACCCACCTATTTAAATGCTTTTTGTACTTCACTCTCATTGTATCATAATTATTTGATTATTCCTAACTATTTATTAACAAATATTATATAAAATATATTTTTATTTATAAAGACTCTCTTTTATCTTTATAAATTAATTTTGACATACAAAAACTTCACTTCTTATTTTAAAAAAAGTCAAAGTTAAATATAGTAAATTTAATACTGAAATTACACCATTACTTAATTTTATATTAGTAACTTGAAATAAATTATCATATATTAAATATTTTTTAAATAGTTAAAAGTTGTAAAAACTAGATAAAGTAATTTATTATATAGAATAATATTATCTATATTAACACTAATATCTTTTTCTATCCTGATACATAAATATTGTATATTCTTCTTCATTAAATTTATATGGGCTTAATATACAAAATTTATCTATTAATTAAACTCTATTTTCCAAAAATTTATCAACTATATCTGTTAAATCAGTTGTATTTATACCAGTACGATTATATATTTTTAAATTTTGAATAGTTTCTTATCTATTTTTCATATGAAGTAATTTCATTTTTTCTTAATTCTTCTATTTCATCTTTTAAATCATAAAAATCATTATGTAATACTACCGGAACATCATTTTCTAACATTTCTATATCTTTAGTAATAATAGAAATATAATAATTAAATAATTTATTATTTAGCGTGTGATTCAATACATCTTTCGAGTTCAAATTTAATACAGTTGTTCTCACATTACATACATTTAAAAGTAAAGTAATACATTGTATTTTTATATAACAAATTAATATTTCATTTAACCAATCTAGCTTTTTCCTTTATTCCACTTAGCATTTTTTATTATTAAAGTAACTATATCAATTATTTATAATAAAAAATTTTTAATATCTAAAAATGGTTAAGACTCCTTGACTGAACAGTAACATTTAAAATAATATAACGTAAACTTAACACGCCAATTTTCGTTTTTATATTTATTAGTGCGATAATATAGTATTATTATAGTAGGAGGAAAATAATGAATAATAATAACAATATCAATATCAATAATATTAATTCTTTAGAAGGAGAAATAGAAAATCTATCAAATTATTTTACAAAAAAATCAAAAGAAAATATTAAAAGCTGGTTAATTACTTCATTATTAATCACAATAGTATTTTGTTTTGTTATAGGAATTGCAATATATATTATATCTATAACAAATAAAAATATAGATACAACTAGGTTTCCGTTTAATATCAATAGTGAAACATTATTTTCTATGTTTATAATCTTAACAATAGTTGGTGCTTATCTTTATGTATTTCTAACTGCAAGTAAATCAACTGGTATATCATCATTAAAAATAAAAGTGAATGGAAATGAAAGTGAATTAAATAATAAAATGAATGAAATACTTAAGTATTTATATTATAAAGAAAAAACATATAAAGGAAGAAAAGTATTTTATGCATATAAAGAACGTTGGGCATTTAATATTAATATCACTAGTTTAAAAAGATATCTTGAATATTATATCGAAAATGGTGAATTAAGAATAAATGTATGGGCATCAATTTATGGAAAAGAACTTCCAATCGATAATAAAAGAATGGGATTTTATCATAAGAAAGCTTTAGTTTATGATTTAGAATATATTAAAGAAAATATAAATAAATAATTATAAAATTCTTTCAAAATAAATAAGCATAAAATTGATATGCTTATTTTTGTTTGAATTCTAATTTTGCTTGATCACTTTTTTGTTTTTCTATTTCTTCCATTACTTCTTGTAAAGCAGTTAAAGCTTCATATAATGTTTTTTTATCATTACCCTTCAACATTTTATCTAATTTTTTAGCAGTCTCAACACTTGGAACGACTAATCCTGAAGTCAAACTGGTTTTTTCATGCTTTGAATTAAACATATCATATATCTTTTCAGCATTCTTTTCAATTTCAGAAGAAGCTTTTTTATCATCAAGGTGAAACATACTACTATTTCCATCATCTAAAATTGTATCAGCAGGCATAGCATAATCATAAGGATATATAGTTCCACTTGAAGTATTTAACGAAGTAGTTGATGAAGACAATGCAAGTGTACTTTTAAGAGGGCCAAGAAAGTTAAAAGCTTCAGTTGAACTTTCTAATGTAGAAAAAGTTATAGCACCTTTTATCAAATACTCTGTTATCTCAACTAATGAGGAAGACACAGTACAAGCAGTAGTAGTTGTACCTGTATTAATTGTTAATTTAGTTATTATATCATCATTATTTGTCATTATCTTTACTTTCAAGTCTTAATCTAATTACTTGTTCTTCTCCAATTTTTTTCTCTTCTAACACTTCTTGTAATCCTGTCAACACTTCATATAATGTTTTTTTATCATTACTTCTTAATATCGCTTCTAATTTTTTAGCAATTTCCATATTAGAAACAACTAGACCTGATATTGATTCTTGTCTTTCATGATTCTTATTAAATGTATCATATATTTGTTCAGCATTTCTTTCTACTTTAGCTACATCAGTATTATTACGTGTATAAATATTACCAGAAGAATCAAATATTTCAGCATCACCAACATGTAATGTATCTGGTTCACCCCTTACTGTACCAGTTAAACATCCAAGACCTGTCATTGCCCCAGTAGAACCAATTGGGCCAAAATCAGTAGCTAATTCACCAACACCACTAGTGGACATAGTTGTACCTTTTGTTAATGAAAAAGGTGCTGTGCTTTCATTCGCAGTAGTATGTAGTGAACTTTCAAATAATAATATTACCCCTGCTACACCACCAAATATAGCACCATATGCTAAAGCACTCTCACCTTTATCTTTTAATACTTCTTTTCTTTTTTCTTCTTTATTATTTTTCATATCATCTTCATTCATAACATTTTTCTCCTTTATTATTTCAAACTATCTTTTAATATTATCTTTATTAAAATATAACAATACAATTCCTATATATATTATAATACTACTCCTTGCTTATTTTCCATACCCATACTTCTTAAAACTATATTTAAATATTTTGACTTATTCATCATCACTCTTAAATTATCAGCAAGTTTCATCTCATCATCAATAAACACTTTTCCATATTTCATATTCCTATAAAAATCTATAGTTTTCTGATTATAATTTGATATTAATTCACATAGATATATTCTTATATCTTCTCTTTCAGGTACATTATCAACGCTTATCACACTTAATATAACATTATCTATAAGTCTAGCATTTTCACTATTTCTTTCATTATATAATTCTTCAATACTTTTAATACCATTTTCATTAAATACAATTCCTAATATTTTATATTCACTTAATAATTCTGGATATTTTTTTAAATATGAACTAGCATTTCTTAAAAATATATTTAATTTTAAACCAGGTACATTATTTCTATCATATGTAACCTCTAAATTATCATTTAAAAACTCTAATGATTTAATTATTATATCCACTTTCTTATCATCTTTTTTATAACCTGATTTTTCTTTTGCTTTTTTATATCCTTCAAGTGATGCTTTTATTTCTCCAGTAGAAACATCATAATTTCTTGACATTTTTCTTGATAATATTACTCTTTTTACAAGACTCATATTTATATCTATAGCTGGTTGTCTTAATTCATAAAGATATGAAATATATTCAAGTAATGATACAAAATGTTCATAATCACAAAATCCATCTTCTTTAGTTTTTTCAAATGTTTTTATATGTTCTATTTCATGAGCAATTGTTTCATACATATAAAACATTGCATCATCACTACTTAAATTTTTAAATGAATTTAAATTTATTACTACTTCATATTTACCATTTTTTATATTAGGTTTTACATATCCATTTGATTTAACAATTGGAGAATTTATAATTTTAAGAGTTACTCCATCAAATCCTTCTTTTTCTAATTCTTCACTAAATACTTTTTTACAATAATCTTTATTCTTCATCTTTTCTATCCTTTTTTGTAAATGCTAATTTCATTTCTGATTCTTGACTTTCACCTTCACGCAAATCATAATAATCTGGAGTTTCTATATATTCTCTTTTATTCATACTTTTAACTAACATTTCTTGTATTGAATCTAATGATGGACCAACTTCTTCTACACCTTTATTACAACTTTTCAAATAATTTCTAAGTGCTTGTATTTCTCTTATTAATTCTTCTCTATTTACTTTATTATTTATTATTACTTCTTCTACTTTTTCTTTATCAATATTTGATTTTACTTTATCTATACGTTTTCTCTCTCTTGCTTTTAATTTTTCTTCATGTCTAGTTATTCTAATCCAATTATACCTTTGTAACATTACACAATATGCATCCTTTAATAATAAAGTACTAAGAGCTATAACTGGTACAACCGATGCATTTAATATAATCATAAGTGCAAGTCCAACACTTCCAAATATTAAATTTTTAACATGAATAAATCCATTATAATATAAATATTTTTTAAACTTATCTATAGATACTAAATCTTTACAATCATTAATATGATAATTAATATTTTTCTTTTTATCCTTAATATGTATTAATTTTTCTAACTTAAATGCTAAATTTCTAAAATGTTTAACACCAAGTGCCTTATAAATTTTTAATTCTAAATCTTCTCCCTTTTTCTTTTCCATAATTCCCCTTCTTTAGTAATTGCATATTATACAATACATAAATCTAAAAATCAATCAAAATAGCGAAATATTATTTCTTTTCTAACGATAAAGTACTACTATTATCAAATAACTCAATATAACTATTAATTTTATTTCTATATAATGTTAATACTTTTCTAATAGATTCTATTACTTCAAGTTCACTAATTCCTAAAATTCTTAATATATCTTTCACATTATAATATTTACCATTTATATAACCATCTTAAGTGAAAAAATAACACACTCCCTATTAGAAAGTTCATACATATATTCAGGTATATTTAAATTTCTTAAAAATTCTAATAATTTTCATACGTCTATCAAGTGTTCCTGAAGTAATAATAATCGATAAATCTTCACCAAATCTTTGCTTGATTCATACGTTCAGAGTCAAAACCATAAGCTAGCATTATCATTTCTTTTTCAATAGGAGGTAAATCATCAATTATTTGTCTTAACACTCTATTAAATTCTTCCTTTTCATACTTTTCCATAAAATTAGAATTTTTATCTTCTAGAGTATCCAAAATTTTTTATCGTCCTCACAACTAGATATAGTCTCATCTAAACTTATATTATTAGCATGCTTTTTATTCCTTTGTAAAAACATTAATATTTTATTTTCTACACATCTAGAAGCATAAGTAAAAAATATTATTCCTCTATCTAGCCATAAGTATCAACTGCTCGATTTGTTTAAATAATCTCTCAGTTTCTTCTAATTCCAATGAACTAGGTATATCAACTATAAATTCTACTTTCGTCGTTTAATTTTCCCTTCAGTAATAAATTGTCTATATGATAACATTAATTATAAGCTTTTTCAACAAAAATAAAAAAGTATTTATTTCTAAATACTTATTTTATATTTGCTTAATCTTATGTGTTTTTCATTTGATTCTTTAGCATTTAATATCATTTTATGTAGATTCATTATAATAACGTTTAATGTCTTAACTATATTCTCCATATCATCACTTGGTATATTTATATTAAAAGCAGTTTCTGGTCTTACACCATAATCTCTTAATTCATTTACCAAAGAATTTATTTCATTTAGTAAAACATTAATTATTCTATTTTCTTGAAAATCATTTTTATAAAGTGATTCTAGTATCCTATAGAGTTCAAAATTTATTAAGTCTTTATCTATCTTTCCATTACCTAATTCTTTTAGTTGTTTATTTTTACTATCAATTAGTGCTTGCTTTTCTTCTTCAATAGAAAGACTACGCAAGCTTTCTAATATTGGATGTAATCTAATTCTAAAGTTTAATTCATATTCTTTTAATGTTCTAAATTCTAAATCTTTAGAAGTACGTAGGGTAATCTCTTTACTTAATGTATTCATATATTCTAAATATGATTTTACTTTTTCTCTATCACTTCTTAATGCTTCAAATATTCTTTGTTTTATTTCTTCTTGTTTCTTAGAATCATTACTTATATTAGGTAATATTTCATCACTTAATTTTTGTATATCTTTTAATAATTCATTATTTGACTCTATTTGTTTTCCATCTAATGAATCTATTAAACTATCTATAAATTTTAATAAATCATAATACTCTTTACTTGATTCAGTACTTCTTTTTATTTTATCAAGAATCCTATTTAAATCTGCTAATAGTTTTGAATGTAATCCTTCCTCAGTATATATTTGTAATCCACTACTAGTTTTTAAAGCATCTATATCCTTGTTATATTGTTCAATTAAATCTTTTATAACTTGATTAACATCTTCAGAACCATGATAATATTCAGCATAAACACTAATTTCATTTATTAATGTAGTTAAAGTCTCTTCCTCTTTTGCTTCAAATAATACTCTTTTAGGTATTTGATTTAGAATAGCTTCGTTAACAAATTTTTTTTCTAAATATTTACAAACTTGGCTTTCATTATATGATATTCTTCTTTCAATATAAACTACTTTTGGATTTAATGGTGCTGTACTACGTGGATGTGGATTATATATAATACCATTTACTGGTAGTGTTGAACACATTAATTCTCTTGTATCAGTATTCACATACCATCTTAGAGGCTCAACTCTATAAATAAATTCTTCATTACTACCTTTTTCCTTATATGTTATATATCTTTCACCATCTATTTCATATTCATCAAATTTTTTTGTATTAACAACTCGAATATGAGTTGTAGTTTTTTTATTTTCTTCTCTACAATAATTTCTCGTGACGCCTAAATAACGACTACAAATTGGTAATGTATATGAGTTTCCAGTATATTCTTTTGTTCGTCTTTTTATTGAATCTATTAAAGTTTGATCTTCTACTTTAGTAGATGGAAAAAAGCCTAATTCTACCATACCGAATTCATCTATATTTGTACTTATATTATTAAAATCATCTTTTGATAATTTGATTATCGGTAAAATATATTCATACCAACTAGGTATAGATATAAAAACGCCTTTTTCATCTCTTGTATTTACATAACTTTGATTTACTTTTACCTTACGTCCAGGATTATCACACACAACCATTATTGAACCACCACATTCATTTCTATCGAATTGTTCTGATAAATCTGTTCTTTTTACATTATCTATGTTTTTAGCTACAAATGATTTTGGTTTAGATTTTAATTCTTCCATGTAAGGTAATCTTATCTCTAAACTTTCCATAATTTTCATTCCCCTTTTTGAAATTGTTCTATATTATAACATAATTTATCCTAAAAGTAAAATGCAATTTGTTATCATTATTACTTAAATAGCATAATGTAACTTTTATATTTTAATATTACTTAAATAAAAAAGAAACTTAAATCAATAAGTCTCTTAAATTGTTAATAAGTTGTTAATCTATCTTACGTCCACCCCACTCAACAATAGTAAATCCATTTCTTAGGACTTTTTCTAACTTTTGTTCTTTGATATTTACCTTTTTATCAAGTGGTTTATAATCCATAATAATTCTTATTAATGTATCAGGATTTTCACTAAATTCTAAAGGCATATATTTATTTACTTCTTCTATGCATCTAAATCTTATATAATTATATTTATTACTTTCAAGTTTATCTATCCAATAAATAATAAACTCATTGATTTCCCTTTCATTTAGTCCTAAATACTCTAACTTTTCTTCTAGAAATTTAACTGTATCTTTTCCTTCAACAATAAATCCTTCGTTCATATTTATTTCACTATTATCAATTGCTTCCCAATACAATGCATAATAATTTCTATTTGTTTTATAGTCATAAATATTACCATTAGTATCAACATGAATATTCCAACTATCATTATATTTTGGATAAGTATGTGTAAGTAACTTATCATTTTTAAGTTTAATTGTTAAATCCATTTCTTTAGTTGGATAAACATACATAATTGGCTTATAAGCTATATCAGAATCACATTCTTCAGTGCTTACTACCTTATAGTATGCTTTTATTTCATTAATATTTTCATTATCACTAACAGGTATTTCAAATGTTTTATCATGCGGAGCACATACACCACAAGAATATCTAAAATCAAAATAAAGATTTAAATTATTATTGCTATCTACTTCTTTTTTAACAAATTCTATTTTTTCATTACAATCATCAACACCAGGTATAGTAAATAATATATATTTTACACCATCTTCTTTTGTCTTATATTCAGCCTTATACTGAATTTCACTTGATTCAAAAGTACCATACTTAGTTTTAAAAATATCAGTTTTTCTATTTATAAGTATATAATATATTATTGTTGAAATGATTAATACAAATACAATAACAAATATAAATATTTTTACATTATTATTCTTTTCTATTTTTTTAATAGTTTTATTATTATTTTTTCTTTCTCTACTTTCTTTTTTATTATTTTTCATACACACCTTCCCACCTTAATAATAGCACATGTAAAATAAAAAGACACTAATTTTTTCTCGTTAGTGTCAATCCATTTCCTTCTTCTAAAAGTCTTAATTCTCTTTCTTTAAGTTCATTTTGTTTTTCTATTGCTAGTGTTAATCTTTCAAGTATTTTAGCATTTTCATTAAACTCTTTCAATGCATATTTAAGTCCATCTGTATTCTTTAAAGCAATAGTAAGAGCTCTCATTATTTCATCACTATATGACATATTATACCTTCCTTTGTGTGATGTATAATACTATTTATAAATATGTTTGTCAAATATTAAGCAATAATTCTTTTCTTTTTAGTAACAATATTATTTATTATGATAAACAATATTGAAAATAATAACATTATAATTGTATTAATAAATGCCTCATGAAGATTACTTATGTTAATAACTTCTAAACTTTTTAATATTTCGTTACTATTTATAAAATAATATGTTGGTAAAATGTGAGCAATTTTTATTACTGAACTTGGTAACATTTCAGGTGGTATGAATGCTCCACATAAGAATGCAGAACCAAGTGCGACTACATTAACTATTCCACTTACTGCAACTTTACTATAACAAAGAGAACTTATTAAAAGCGATAAAGTTAAACAACAAAAAGTAAATATAAATTCATTTCCAATAAACAATAATCCTCTTAATGTGAATAACTCACTACCAAGTATTATAAATCCAAGTATCGTATAAAGAAGCCATACTACTAAAGCATACACTGAACTAGCGAGCAATAATAGTTTATTATGTTCTTTATAATTCATACTACTTATGATAATTCTTTTGTTAACAGATTGTTCATGAAAACTAGTTATTACTAAACAAATAATATATATAGTTACTGCCATTATACTATAACTTGCAAAATTGAAATATCTTGATACTTTTGTTAATTTATCAGTATTTAACTTTGAAACAATCTCAACATTAGTTTTATCTTTCAAACTTTCATTTATATTATTTATAAGTTCACTTTCACTTATATTAGTTTTCAAATATATATTTTGTGTTTCAACATATCTACTTAACATCATTTCTGCTAAAGCAGCATCATATGTATCTACTTTCTTAATTTCAAGTTCAACATCTTTATCATTTAAAGTATCAATTCCATAATCCTTTGGTATATATATTATATAACTAATATCTCTATAGAATAATGCATCATCTCTTGCCTCTTCATTATCTTTTACACTAACTATATTAGCATTATCACTCATATATTTAACAAGATTCTTTGTTATCTCACTGTCTTTATCATTATTTACAATTAATATGTCTGGTTTAGTTGAAGTAAAGTCTACTCCTGTATCATTAGTAGTCATATTAACTCCACCAAATACTATTAACATGACAGTATATAATATAATTGTTCCTTTATACTTATTAATTACTTTCCAAAATGTACTAAATACTGTCATATCTCTGTCTCCTTAAACTACTATAAGAAATTAATAACATTACCGCACTAAACACTAATAAACTTATAACATTAAAATAATATCTATTAAATGTATCATAATAATATAATGAATAGAATCCATCTGTTATCATACTCGCTGGATTAATAAGATTTAACACTCTTACATTTTTATCAATAATATATTTCATAGTTATACCCATCATACCAGACATAAAACACATAAGCATAGTTATACCAACAAGTATACCAGTTTTAGCATTCTCATTTGTTTTAATTAACGAGGAAACAAGAACACCTAATGATAATCCAGCAAAAGAACCAGTAAGCATTAATAATATTACTTTATCAATATTATTACCATAATCTACTTTTAATATAAATATCGTATATATAAATAATATAAATATACCAACTACTTGAACTATATAACTTGATATTAAACTACTTATAAGTAATGATGATTTCTTTATACCAGATACTGATATTCTCTTACCAACACTATTCATATTAGGAAGAATATAATTAATAATATACATAGATAACATAGAACCATATAAACATGACATAGCAATTAATGTATAAAATTCTATCATAGTATAACTTAAATTACTTCTTGATATATCTTTAAACTTTGCTTTAGAATTATTCATAATGTTGTTTGCTAAAGAAACTATTTCTTCATAATTAACCATATAATTATTATTTTCAAGTTCTTTAGTTATTATATTCGTAAGTATTACTTTCTTACTTTGTACTTCATCTATCACATATTTAGTAACAGTTTCATTAATACCACTCTTATTTACACTAACACTTATATCATCATCATTAAACAAAATACATGCACTTACTTTTTCTTCTTCAAGTAATTTCTTGCATTCATTAAGAGAAGCATATTTAACATTAAACATATAGTTTTCACTATTTTTATCACTTAATTCTTGAAAAGTATTCTTGAAAACTATATCATTATTAAAATTATCATTATCAACAATAGCTATATCAATAATATCTAATTTTTCACTATTTTCTATATCACTAAAAGCCATCTTAAAAAATGTACCTAATATTATTGGAAAGGCAAAAGTCCAAAATATTAATGCTTTGCTTCTAAATAATGTCTTAAGTGAATATTTTAAATTATGTAAGAACATTAATCTCTTAAATCCTTTCCAGTTAACTCTAAGAATACATCATTTAAAGTAGGTCTTTCTACAAATATTTTATTATAATTAACTTTCTTACTTTTTAAATAATCCATAAGTTCGTTAATGTTATTTTTGCCTTTCTTATATATCACTACTAAATTATTTCTATCATATGTAACATCATCAACATTCTTAAATTCTCTTATCTCATTAATTATTTCTTCATTTAATGAATCTATTTCTAATGTTATTTTTTCTTCTATTTTAGTCATTTCTTTAAGTTCTTCTTTAGTACCTTCAGCAATAATTTTACCTTTATCAAGTATAATAATTCTATCACATAATATTTCTGCTTCTTCCATATAATGAGTTGTATATACTATAGTTGCTCCTTTATCTCTTAACATTTTAATTCCATCAAGTATATTATTTCTACTTTGTGGATCTACTGCAACAGTTGGTTCATCTAAAAATATTAATTTAGGTTTGTGAGCAATACCACATGCTATATTAAGACGTCTTAAAAGTCCACCTGATAATTGTTTAGGATAGAATTTTTTATAATTTTCAAGCCCTACTAGTTTTATCGCATCTTCTACACATTTACTTCTCTTATTTTTATCAGTTATATAAAGTCCACAAAAATAATCTATATTTTCTAGTACTGTTAATTCATTAAAAACAGCAACTTCTTGAAATATAACACCTATATCTCTTTTTAAATCATATGAATCAGGTTTCATTTCTTTATTAAATATCTTAATAGTTCCACTTTCATATTTCAAAAGAGATAATATTGAGTTAATTGTAGTTGATTTACCACTTCCATTTGGCCCTAAAAGTCCTAATATTTCACCTTTATATACATCAAATGATAAATTATCTACTGCTTTTAAGTTCTTATATGACTTTGTTAAATTTTTAATTTCAATTACTTTTTCCATATATTCCTTTCTACTTAATATCAACTCCGCCGAAAACACAATTACAATTTACATATATTGTATGTTTGCCATCATTATTTTTTCTCTTGTTTTCAGCTCCACCAAAGAATGAAGCAGAACTTATTACTACTTTAACGTCCTCTGGTACGATTATATCTATACCTCCAAATACTGCATTACAATTAATAAGAACATCATCTTTAATTTTAACATTTCTTAAATCACAGTCAACACCACCAAATACAGCAGTTAAAGTTGTTCCTTTAAATTCATCTTTATCAAATGATACCTTTTGCCCACTGAAAACTGCTACATGTTCACCTTCAGTATTCTTACTTACTTTTTCACTAATCTTATTTCTAAATATAATTGAAAATCCAAATACTATTAACACTATTGGTAATAATAATTTCCAGAATAAATTATAATCCATTATACCTCTACTACAAAGTAATAAAAGAACTCCTACACTAAACATTATAATAGACCATGTCTTATCTTTCTCACTAATTATTCCTGATATACTTGGTATTATTATAAATAAAGTCCACCATCCTTTAAAAAATATATTTACTGTTAATATTCCAGTAAATTTTAATATTAGGGCTACTCCAACTAGTATTAAAGCTGAGCCCCACAAAATGTCTTTCCTATTCATTTATATTTCCTTCTTTCTTTTCTATTTCTATTAACGCATTAAACTCTTCTGTTAATAAATCACTTATTTCTTTTTTAGATATTTTAATCGCATTAGTCGCTATTAAAGATGCAAGTCCATGAGTAAATATCCACATCTTGTAATGAAATGTCTTAATTTCATTATCTTTAACTCTACCACTCTCTTTTATAAGCATAGAAATCTTTTTAAAATTCTCATCATCGTCAGGTAAATATTTATCATTAGTCATAAATAATATTTTAAATAGTTCTTTCTCATTACAAGCAAAATCAATATAATTTATACCTGTCTTTTTATAATCAGGTATATTTTCATCTCTTTTTGTAAAAATATAATCATAAAAGTATTGCCATATCTTTTTAATAAGTTCACTATTCATTTCTTGAACATCCCTAAATTGATAATATATTGGTCTTATAGAACAATTTAATCTTTTAGCAATTTCTCTATTACTTACTTTATCAAGTCCTGATGTTCTTGCGATATCAAAAGCAGTATCAAGTATCATATCTTTACTTATTTTAGTAACAGTAGGTATATTATCATCTCCTTTCTGTATCTATTGATATTGTATCACACGATACAATATTTTTAAAGAAAAAGATTTTATATTTAATTTAAATTTTTAATTAATATAAAATCCCCTTTATAATTTCTCTGTCAAATTTTATTTTCTATTCAGATTTGTTTTAGTTCTCTAACTAATTTCGTTTTGCTCTAATTTACATGTACTTTACATATTATCCCAATCGGAAAGCTGGTGAAACGACGTTTATAGCATTAGCATGGTCGTCACTCCAATCGCCGCTTTCGATCACAATGTAGAAATAGTTGTTAGTGTTGGAACTAGGCGTGCGAAGCCACCAAGCACTAGCTCCGTTTTTCTTTATTGCTCCACTATAACTATTTGTACTTGTTCCTAAATTTTTATAATAGTCTAATTGTCTTGTTAAATCTTTTGCTGTATCACCACTTATTGTATTTGAACTTCCTTGTGCCCATACTTCTGCTGTACTTAGTAAATATAATTTATCTGTTGATGTGAAATTTTCTGTGTCGCTTTCTCCATGTCCTGATACTACTGTTGTATCTATTATTGCATTTCTAAGTTCACTTGGTAATGCATTATATATATCATTATTTACAAATGTTCTCATTGAAGTTGCAGGCCACCCTCCTACATTTGTTCTTTTATCATTCATTTTATGTGTTGTTATTATATCTGCAAACTCTAGTACAAATCCACATGCACTTTGTGAATAATTTGTATTTGAACATTCACTTGGTGTAGATTTATTAGCTATACGCAATGTATGTTTTCCATAACTGCCTAAATCTATTTCTTTTGTATCACCTACATTATATTTACT
>JABLTL010040859.1_pt1 | contig 66747 bp, 58 predicted proteins | sample 7160151 | NCBI WGS metagenome assembly JABLTL01 (sample SAMN14651223, study PRJNA627086) | human gut metagenome | isolation source: feces | host: Homo sapiens | reverse complement strand
TTTTTTCACAAGCTTTCGCTTGTGGAATTTTCGGGTTTCCTTTTTCGTCATCGTTGTTTAATTTTCAAGGTTCGCCGCGCCCCGTTTTTAGAGCGCCCAATTATAATACCACATCTGTTCCCCCTTGTCAAGAACTTTTTTTGCGTTTTTTTAAAAAATGTAATCTTTTTTATTTAACAATAAAAAATCAGCAAAGGCAGCTATTTTTCTTGCTCGTCGGAGGTCCTATTGGCCGGCTGCGAAAAGGCGCAGCCGCAATAATGCTGGCGATAAATGCCGTATTGGCGGCACAGCTCAATTGACCGTTGATAACCGCCGCGCTTTTTAAAATCGGCCGGCAGCCAAAGCGACCCGTACTTTTTGGCAAGGCCTTCGCCAATGCTATTTAGCAGCGCCGCGTTTTTGTAGGGGCTAATGCTTAAGCTGGTAGCAAAATATGAAAAACCGTTTTCGGCGGCATACTGCGCTGCGCGCCCTAAGCGTAATTTGAAGCAGGCGGTGCAGCGAACGCCGCCCTCCGGCTCTTTTTCTAACCCTTTGGCGGCGGCAAAAAAGCTTTGGGGGTTATAATCGTCTGCCACCACGGCAACCCCTTTACAAAAAGGGGCCAGGCTGCAAAGGCGGTACAGCGCCTGCAAGCGTTTTTGGTACTCGTTAGCATTCGTAATATTACTATTGCTGAAAAACACCGTTATATTAAAATAGTGCGTTAAATATTCTAACACATAGCTGGCGCACGGGGCGCAGCAGGCGTGCAGCAACAGGCTTTCGCGCTTATTTTGCGCCGCAAGACTATTTAAAACGGCGTTTGTTTGCAGTTGAAAGTTTATTTTTTGCATTTTAATTTTGTTCTACACCCCAATTCGGTTGGGCATTCTCGTTTAATTCCCGCAGCCCCTTAGGATAGTGGTTTTTTAACACCCCGCCGCTGTACTTGCCAAAGCCCAACGGCACACCGCTTACCGTAACCCTTACAAAGCCCTTTTGCAGGCCCTGGGCCGAAATTTCCTGCCCGTGCAAAAAGGCCGAAAGCCGCGGATCGGAAAGCGACAGCTCTAATGATTGCAGCGGTTTTACCAGCGGGCAGGTAAACAGCGCGTGGGCCGGCTCAAAACGATTTTGCTTAAACTCGCCCAGCAAAAGCCCGGCCCGCAGCACCCCGCCCGGCAGTTGCGGCAACCCGGCGGGAACCAGGTACAGCCGGTTGTTTTTTGCACGAAACTCCCCGGCGGGCACGGCGCTTAAATTCTCGCTAAAAAAGGTTTGCCAAAGCAGCTTTTGGGCAGCTGAGATTTTGGGCGGGGTTGCGCTGCCCGGCAAGGCGGTGCTTGCCCTTTTAAAAGAATCTTCTTTTTGAAACACGGCTAAAAAGTGCCCCTCGCCGCCGTTGGTTGGGAAAATGCGGCGCACATTATTTGCAAAGGGGAACTTACCGTACCCCGGTTGGCCAAAGACAAAATTTACATTTTGTATTTTTAAATTACTAAATATACTAAGCAGCCAGGCAACATTTTCTTCATTCTCCTGCAAATTAAAGGTGCAGGTGCTGTAAACCAGCTTACCACCCGGCTTTAATGCCGCAAGGGCATTCGTTAAAATTTCGCGCTGGCGCGGCACGCAAAGGGCAATGTTTTGCAAGCTCCACTGCCGCAGCGCCTCGGGATTATGGCGGCACATGCCCTCGCCCGAGCAGGGGGCGTCTACCAAAACCGTATCAAAATATTCCGGCAAGGCGGCGCACAGGTTGGCCGTATTCATGCTTGTTACAACAGCGTTGGCAATGCCAAACCGCTCTAAATTAGAAAGCAGCGCGCCCGTGCGCCCTTTTACAAACTCGTTGCTCCAAAGCTGGCCCTTACCGGCTAAAAGCGCCCCTATTCCGGTAGATTTTCCGCCCGGGGCGGCGCAGAGATCTAAAACACGCTGGCCCGGCTGCGCCGCCACAGCGGTAATTACCGAGCCGGCCGAGGGCTCTTGCACATAAAACGCACCGGCGTGGTGCAGCGGGTGGTGCCCAATGCCCTGGTAGGTTGGGGGCAGATAGTAAGCATTTTGGCAAAAAGGGGTTGGCTCTAACAAAAAGCGAAAGCCGGCCTGCAGCACCTTGGGCGTTGCCTTTAGCGGGTTTAGCCGAATACCGCGGTAGGCCGGTTTACTAAAAATGGCTTGCAGCTGCGGCAGGGTGTAGCCCGAAAAACCGGCCAGATGTTTTAAAAACTGCTCTTTCAAAAAAATAACCCCTTTTGCATAATTAAAATAATTGCGGGCAAACTGTAAAATGAAGTAGATGTACTTCAAGCAATACCGAAAGCGTGGTGAAAAAAATGAATAACCAGAACCAACAAAAACAGCAGCAGCAAAATCAGCAAAAGCAACAGCAGCAACAGCAGCAAAAACAGCAACAGCAACAGCAACAAAAACAGCAACAGCAGCAGAATAACGACCAATTTTAAGCTTTAAAACGCTGCAGAATAGCTTGTACAGCCGGTAGCCTTTACCGGTAAAGAACATTTTGCCGGTACCATTTTGCCGGCGGGCCGGCCGGGCAAACGCCCCGCCGGCTTTACTGTTTTTAGGCTTTGGGCAGTAAAGCAAAAAAACTGCCGTAAGGTAAACGCTTATAGGGAGCTTTGCGCCTTGCTGCCCCAACATAAAGCCAAACAACGCTTTAAAGCACGGGCGGCAAGCGCCGTTAACTGCGGGAATTGGGCTGCTCGGCCATGGCGCGCAGCTGAAACCCCTCCCCCAATACGCCGCCGGTAACGGTAATAACCGTAAAGGCGTGCGGATCGGTTTGGCGCACCAATTGCACTGCGCGAGCCACCTCCGGCTCACGCAGGGCGCAAAGCAACACGCTGCCGGAATTGCCGGAATAGGCCCCCACAGCCGGCAACAGCGTTACTCCACGCCGCAGCTGCTGCATGATCTTGCCCGAAAGCTCTTGCCCTTTTGCGGTAATAATAAAAAGCAGGCGACCCCGATCACCACCGTACAAAACTGCGTCAATCACGCGGCTGGAGGCAAACAACGAAACGGCCGTGTACAGCAAGGTTTGCAGGTCTTGGTAGCACACCGCCGCCAGCAGCGCCACGGCGCCATCTAACAGCAGCATAACCCGCCCCATTGAAAGGTAAGGCCTTTTGCGCCGCCAAAGCTTTGCTAAAATATCAATTCCGCCGGTGGTTGCCCCACGCAGCATAACCGCTGCAATGCCCAGCCCGCTTAGCATACCGCCAAACAGCGCTGCCAACAGGCGGTCGCCCGAAAAGGGGCGAAAAACAGCGGCGCAAAGCTGCATAAAAACCGAGATAAGCACCGTAACCGCTGTGGTGCGAATCATAAATCTGCCGCCAATTAAAAACAGCCCTAACAGCAGCACCGGCACATTCAGCACAAAGTACAAAGCGCCGGTTGGCAGCCCCAGCCAAAAATGCAGCACCGCCGCCACGCCGGTAAAGCCCCCGGGCGAAATGCCGTTATTTTCAATAAAATAATAAAAGCCAAAGGCGTAAATAAACGCGCCGACCGTGTAAAATAAATAATCGGCCGTTACGGCAGCGGCTGATGTTTTTAAACTGCTTTTCACAGGCACACCCCTTTATACTTATATATAATAGAGTATGCCCGCCAAGCGGCGTTATATTTTACAGCAGCACCCAACAAACGCAGAAAAAAGCGTTACAACCAGGTTTAAGGCCGCAAACCGGCCGTTGCAAGTCGGCTCTACCCCAACCAATGCAATAAACCGGCGTACGGCTTGTTTTTTGCTGCCGCCCGTTACACGGACAGGCCCGGCAACACCGAATGTTTTAAATAATTTATTGGCTGTTTTGAAGCTGCCAGGCGGCCTCAAACAATTGGCGCGCCCGCTCCGTATTGCCGGAAAGCTGCAGATACCCAAACAGCGCCTCCAGCCCGGTGGCGGCGTGGTACTCGGCGTCGGTTGCGTTTTTGGGCGTGTTGCCGGTGTGCAAATTGCGGCCGCGTTTAAAAACAGCCAGCTCCTGCTCGGTCAGCTGCCCCAAAAGGGCGGCGGCTACCTTAGCCTGCGCCCCCGCCCGAACATAATTTACCGAAAGGCTGTGCAGCGCCCCGGCCGGGCGGTTAATTTCGGCCAGCTTTTCTCGCACAAACAGGCTGTAGACCGCGTCCCCCACAAAGGCCAGCGCGCCGGTGCCAAGCGTTTTTAAATCTTGTTCCATTTTATTTTTCCTATTACTTTAAAATTTTTTACGGTACATAGTCAAATTCAATATCGTAAACGCAAACGGTGTCTCCTTCCTGCACGCCGGCCTGCTCTAAGGCCGCAATAATGCCGGAGGATTGCAAACACCGCTGAAAATACTGCAGCGATTCGTAATCGTCGGGGTTGATCTGGTTTAAAAGCTTTAACAGCCACTCGCCCTCGACAAAAAATACATCGCCCTCGCGCCGCAGTGTAAAATCGCGCTTTTTGGGCTGCGCAAAATCCTCTACCGGGGCTGGCTCGGCCTGGTACACCTTTACCGGCGGCAGCTTGGCAAGCTCGGCCGCAACAAAGTTAATCAGCTCGCTTGTACCCTCGGCAATGGCCGCCATAACCGGAAAAAACGCGTACCCCTTTTGCTCAAAATACGCGCGGTATTCGGCTATTTTTTCTTCCTCTATTAAATCACACTTATTAGCTACCACAATTTGCGGCCGCTCGGTAAGCTCCGGGCTGAACACAGCCAGCTCGTGATTAATACGGTCAAAATCCTCTTTCGGGTCGCGCCCCTCGCTGCCCGAAATATCTAAAACATGCAGCAGCAGTCGGCAGCGGTCAACATGGCGCAAAAATTCGTGCCCCAGCCCCGCGCCGGAACCGGCCCCCTCAATTAAACCCGGAATATCGGCCATAACAAACGAGCTGCCCTGCCCCATTCGCACCACGCCCAGCACCGGGGTTAAGGTAGTAAAATGGTAATTTGCTATTTTGGGCTTGGCCTCGCTAACCACAGAAATTAAGGTGGATTTACCCACATTCGGAAATCCGATTAGTCCCACATCGGCCAGCAATTTCAGCTCCAGCGTAACCTCGGCCTGCTCGCCGGGGTTGCCATCCTTCGCGAAGCGGGGAGTTTGGCGGGTTGCCGTTGCAAAGTGGGCGTTGCCCCAGCCGCCGTTGCCGCCCTTTAAAAGCGTTACCGGCTCTAAGGAGGAAACATCGGCCAAAATGCGGCCGCTTTCAGCCTCCCGCACCAGGGTGCCAAGCGGCACTAAAATAATTAGATCCTGCCCACGGCGGCCCGACCGCCGTTTAGAGGAGCCGTCCTGCCCGTTCGGCGCAGCGTATTTGCGCTTGTAGCGAAAATCGGCCAGGGTAGAAAGGTTGGTATCGGCCTGCAGCACAATGTTGCCGCCACGGCCGCCGTCCCCACCGTCCGGCCCGCCGGAGGCTACATATTTTTCCCGGTGGAAGGAAACCGCCCCATTGCCGCCGTTGCCGGCCTTTAAAAACACTTTTGCTAAATCTACAAACATAAACCTCACCCGGCAGCAAGCTGCCCTTTCTTTTACTTTTATTATGCTATATTCTTATTATATACGATATTGCCGCAATTTAAAAACGCCCTGCCGCTTGGCAAAGCGCAAAGCGGCCGCCTTGCCGAAAAACCAACTTTCGACCCTTAAAGCTATTAAAATTTTTACGGCAGCACGGCTGTTTGCAACAAAAATCAGCCAAAGCCTTAGGCTATTCCCCCGTGTTTTTAAACGAAATGCTGCTGCCGTTTAAAAGCAGCCCGCCGCTTACGCTAACCTGGTTTTTTCCGTTTACCCAAACGGCCTCTACGCCGTTTAGGCTATTCATAAATTCCGGCCCCTTTTCACCGTACAAATAGCAAAGGGTTGAAAGCGCGTCGGCATCTACCGAATTTTTGGCTAAAACGGTAACGCTAAGGTAGCCGGTGTTTTGCGGCATGCCGGTTTTGGGGTTTAGCAGGTGGTGATAATACACCCCGTTTTGGGTAAACCCGCGCTGGTAAGTGCCGCTTGTAACAACCGCTATGTTTTTTGCGGGCAGCGTGGCAATAACGCCGGTTTCAAAGGGCGTTTGCACCCCAACGGTGTAGTTTTTGCGGCCGTTTTGCCCCAACGCGTACACATTGCCGCCCAAATTAATTAAGGCGTTTTTTACGCCGTTTTGCAAAAAATAATCCCGTAGCTTATCGGCAATGTAGCCCTTGGCAATGGCGCCAAGCTCTAACCGCGCGCCGTTTTTTAAGGTAACGGTTTTGCCGCCCTGGGCTACCGTAAGGTTTTGCCAGCCAACGGTTTTAAGCGCCGCTTTTAAAGCGTCCGGCTGCGGCACTACTTGGTTTTTAAAATCCCACAAATCGGTTACGGCACCCAGGGTAATGTCAAATAATCCGTTCGAAAGCTTGCTGTAATAAAGCCCTTTGTTTATTACGGCTAATAGATCCTCGCTGGCATTTTGCAGCTGCCCGGTTTGGTTTAAAACCGCAATTTCGTTATTTTCGGCCTTGCTGTTCAGCTTTTGCCCCAACGCGGTGCAAAGCTCTACAGCGCCGTTTAGCACTGTGCTTTGCCCCTCGTAAACCGTTAGGGTACAAACGGTATCTAAGGTAAAAAAGGTGCGGGAAAGCTCCCTGCGGCAACCGGCAAGGCCAAAACAGCTGCCAAGCACCAGCGCCGCCGAAAGCAGCACGGCAGCAAGCTTATTCATCCAGCTTTAAAACGGCCATAAAGGCGTCGGGCGGAACCTCTACCGAGCCTAACTTGCGCATGCGCTTTTTGCCCTCTTTTTGCTTTTCAAGCAGCTTTTTCTTACGGGTAATATCGCCGCCGTAGCACTTGGCTAAAACATCCTTTCGCATGGCTTTAACCGTTTCTCGGGCAATAACTTTGCCGCCAACGGCAACCTGAATAGGTACCTCAAACAGCTGGCGCGGAATATGCTCTTTTAATTTTTCGGCAATACGGCGGGCGCGGGGATAAGCGTTTTGCTCGCAAACAATAAACGATAACGCGTCTACCACATCGCCGGCCAGTAAAACATCTAACTTTACCAGCTTGGCCGGCGCGTAGCCGTGCGGCTCGTAATCGTAGCTGGCGTACCCCCGTGTGCGCGACTTCAGCGCGTCAAAAAAATCGTACACAATTTCGCCAACCGGCATAAGGTAGTGTATATCTACCCGGTCGCCAATATATTGGGTGTCTTTATACTCGCCGCGCCGCTCCTGGCACAGGCCCATAATTTCGCCAATATACTCTTTAGGGGAAAAAATGTGCACCTCGGCTACCGGCTCCAGCGACGCGGTAATGGTGGCCGGGTCGGGGTAGTTGGTTGGGTTATCTACCTCTACCGTTTCGCCGTTTGAAAGCTCAAACCGGTAAACAACGCTGGGGGCGGTGGTAATTAGATCTAAGTTATATTCCCGCTCCAGCCGTTCTTCAATAATCTCCATGTGCAGCAGCCCCAAAAAGCCGCACCGAAAGCCAAAGCCCAAGGCCTTAGAGGTCTCCGGCTCAAACAGCAGCGAGGCGTCGTTAAGCTGCAGCTTTTCCAGCGCCTCTCTTAAATCGGTGTAGCGGGCGCCGTCGGCCGGATAAATGCCGCAAAAAACAACCGGGTTTACCTTGCGGTAGCCGGCCAGCGGCTGCTGGGCGGGGTTTTCGCTAAGGGTAATGGTATCGCCCACACGGGCCTCGCTTACCGTTTTAATGGCGGCGGCCAGGTAGCCAACCTCGCCGGCCCTTAGCTCTTTACACGGCACCATGCTGGTTGCCATTTTTCGCCCAATTTCTACCACATTAAATTCGGCGCCGGTCGCCATCATTTTAACCGTTTGGCCGGGGCGCAAACTGCCGCTTACCACGCGAAAATAAACAATAACGCCCTTGTAAGGGTCGTAGTAAGAGTCAAAAATCAAGGCGGTCAACGGTGCGTCGACGTCCCCTTTTGGGGCGGGAATTACCCGCACCAGCTGCTCTAAAACCTGTTCCACATTCTGCCCCGTTTTGGCCGAAACCAGCGGCGCCTCATCGGCCGGAATACCAATAACATCCTCAATTTCCTGGCGCACCCGCTCCGGCTCGGCGCTGGGCAGGTCAATTTTGTTAATTACCGGCAGCAGCTCTAAATCGTGGTCAATGGCAAGGTAGGTGTTGGCCAGCGTTTGGGCCTCAATCCCCTGCGAGGCGTCTACCACCAAAATAGCCCCCTCGCACGCCGCTAACGAGCGGGAAACCTCGTAGTTAAAATCTACATGGCCGGGGGTATCAATTAAATTAAACTCGTACTCCTCCCCGTTTTGGGCGGTGTAATACAAGGTAAGGGGGTGCGCCTTAATGGTAATGCCGCGCTCCCGTTCTAAATCCATGCTGTCTAAAAGCTGGTCCTCCATCTCCCGCTGCTCAACCGATTTGGTAAGCTCGATCAGCCGGTCGGCCAGGGTAGATTTTCCGTGGTCAATGTGGGCAATAATGCAAAAATTACGAATATGTGCCTGATCCATAAACTGCTGTTTACTCCTTGAAATAATATACAGCATTATTATACAACATTTGCGCCGCAATTGCTACTTAAATTTTGTAAAAATCTTGCGGGGCGCCCGTTTGCCCCTTTTGGGCCCTTTAAGCGCCAAGCCGCCCGGGCCTTTTTGCAGTGCCCGGGCGGCCGGTTATTCGTACCGCTGTTTTAGCATATACTTTAAAACCTTAACAGCAAATTCGGCCGTTTCTACCAAAAAATCGCTGCCAAAATGGCTAAGATTTAACTCCATGTTATAAATGCCGTTGTAACCAATTTCGTCTAACGCGTTAAAAACATCCTCCCAATCTATGCAGCCGGTTTTCGGAATTTTGTGTTGGTCGGTAAAAGTATCGTTATCGTTTAAATGCAGCACCGTAACCGCCTTGCCAAGCTTTCGAATAACATTGGCCGGGGTGGGGTTGCCGTACCGCATTGCTTTGTTGCTGTGCCCGGTATCTACACAAACCGTAAAGCCTTCCCGCAATTCCGGCCGGCTTGCAATGTCAAGGTAGGCTTTTTCAAAGGCTGAAAAATTGCCAAAAAAGTCGCAGGCCGAATACTTTACGGCGTCCCCAAAGGTTTCGGTAGCAATTTTAATGCCGTTTTTTAAGGCAAAGGGAACCGTGCGGGAAAACAGCTCGTAGCTTAAACGGTACATGAGCGCCGGCTCGGGGTTGGGCCCTAAAAAAATAGAGGTGGCGTTGTGCACCACGCAAGCCCCGGCCCCTAAAGCGGCGGTGGCCAGGCAATCCAGCTCGGTGTTTTTTACCAAAGCGTCGTCCTCGGCCGGGCGGTTTACAAAGCCCGACATTTTACCGTGGGTTTGCCCAATAAAAATACCGTTTTTTTGCGCAAACTTTTTTAACGCGGTGTAGTATTCCAAAACCGCCTGCGGCCCTTTGCTGTAAAGGGAATTCGGGGTTCGGTAATCGTTTTGTGCGCCGCACAAATCAAAATCAACCGCGTCAACGCCAATGCGTGCGGCAATTTCAAGCGCTTTTTGGTCGCCGTACTTTTTTTGCAGCGCCCCAATAGAAAGGCTTACCTTTTTTTTCATTTAATTTTCCTCCCAAAAGAACAATACAGTTATGAATAAACCCAAACTTAAATTTTCGGCAACATTTACGCCGCGCTTGGCCCTTGTTTTTTGCGCAGCGGCTTTGCCTGATTATTTTTTCATTCGGTGCAAAAAGGCCCAAACCGCCAAAAACCCGGTAAGCGCGGCGTAACCCAAAACCCACCAAAGGTGCGGAAAAACACCGGCCAAGTTACCGCTAAGCACTGCGCGCTCCAGCTCTACCGCGTGCACAAAGGGCAGCACCTCGGCAACCCTTTTAAACGCGCCGCCCACCAGATTTAAATCAAACCACACACCCGAAAGCCAGGCCGTAAGGTTTGTTAGCAGCGCCCCGCAAATTCCACCCACCTGCTTTACGCTAAAAATGCTGCCGCACAGCAGCCCAAGGGCAATAAAAAACACGGCCGAGGGCAGCAAAAGCAGCACGGCCAAAACGGCCTGCAGCGTAATTTTAAGCCCCAAAACGGCGGCAACCAAATAGCAAATTACCCCTTGCAGCAGGGCAATTGGCAAAATGGGCAAGGCGTAGCCCAAAATAAATTCCGGTGCGGTAAGCGGCGTGGTGTAAAGGCGCTGTAAAAAGGCGCTTTCCCTGTCCTTCGCAATTAGGGTTGCCGAAAAAAGCGTTATAAATGCCAGGCCAAATACGGTAATGCCGGGGGTTAGGCTTTTTAGCTCAAAAAGGCTTACCGGCACATTGGCCTGAATGGCCGAAAGCAGCAGCAGTAAAATAACCGGAAAGCCCAGGCCAAACGCCACGGTCAGCGGGTCGCGGCAAATTTCCTTTGCCGTTCGCGTGCTAAAACTCCAAAGTCGCATTTTAATCCCCCTTTACAATTTTAATAAACGCAGCCTCTAAATTTGGCGCTCCGGTTTGCTCTTTTAGGGCTAAAACCGTTCCGGTTTGCAGCAAACGGCCGTTTTTCATTACGCCCACCCGGTCGGCTAAAAATTCGGCCTCCTCCATATAATGGGTGGTAAGTACAACCGTCACCTTGCCCTTTAAAGCGCAAATAAGGTCCCAAAGCTCGCTGCGGGCTAAAACATCTAACCCCAAAGTGGGCTCGTCTAAAAACAAAATTTCGGGCTCGGTTACCAAGGCCATGGCAATGCTTAACCGGCGCTGCCACCCGCCCGAAAGCCGGCCCGCCTTTTTAGCGGCAACCGGTGCCAGCCCAAGCCGCTCGCAAAGCTCGGCCGTTTTTTGCCGCTGCCGCGCCTTGCTAAAGCCGTGCACCCCGCACATTAGCATTAAATTCTCCCGCACGGTTAAATTGGGGGCAACGGCCGTTTCCTGCGGGGAAACGCCAATTATGCTTTTAACCCCGGCCGTGCTTGTTAAAATACTGTACCCCTGCAAAAAGGCCTCCCCCTTTGTTGGCTTTAACAGGCCGCAAAGCAGTTTAACCGTAGTTGTTTTGCCGGCGCCGTTTACCCCAAGCAGTGCAAAAAGCTCCCCCTTTTCAACGGTAAGGTTCAGCGCGTCTACGGCGGTGACATCTTTGTACCTTTTAGTTAAATTTTTGGTTTCAATAGCCGGTTTCATGCTTGGCTTCCCCCTTTTTCTGTGCAGCTTTTCAGCCCCAAATAGGCGTTTGTCAGCACGCCGCTTACAAACGCGTCGTCCCAATTTAAGTAGTTGGTGGCAACCATGGTGGCAATGCCGTGTACATAAACCCACATTTGCAGGTGAAACAAATAGGCTTGCTGCTCGCTAAGGTTTAAATTTTTTTGCAGCAGGTTCAGCAGCGGGCGCAGCTCCTCGTTATTTTCCTGCACCGTCTCACCGCTGCGATCCCGCATAAAAAGCAGCTTAAACAGCTCTTTTTCCTCCCGCGCGAATTGAATGTAGGCCATGCCGCTGGCCTTGTAGGGCGGGTATTTTCCGGCGGCCATGCTTTGCTTTAAGGCCTGTTGGTACACGCCGTTTGCAGCCGTTAGCACCGCTTGCTGCACCTGAGCCATATTCTTAAATAAACTAAATATGGGTTTCGAGGAGCAACCCAACCGCTGCCCGAGCGCACGGGCCGTTAAGGCTTTGGCCCCCTGCTCCCGCACCAGCTGCAAGGCGGCAGCAACAATTTGCTCTTTGGTAAATAAAAATTGTCGCGGCATAAGCCTCCCCCTTTTTTAGCGCCCCAAAACCGGCAATTTTTTAGCGGCGCCAAGCTTTTTAGCGCCAAGCGGCTCTTGTTCCGGGCTTGCGGCGGTTTTTAGCTGTTTCGTTTTAGTTTTAACCGCGTTCACCCCAAGCACTTTAGGGCTAAAGGCTCCTGCGGCAAAAACAAAGAAACAATTGTAGCGCAACATCTGTTTCTTTATTGTAGCACGGTCGTACCCGCTTGTCAAGCCCTAACACCGGCTGCCTTTTGCCAAGGATCCCCGCACCAACAGGCAACAACCTCCACGCTGGGCGACGCTAAGTTCTTGCTTTTTGGCCCCAGGCTAGGCAGCACTTATTTTTACAACCGGCAAACCGGCGGATCTGCATTGATTCACAGCAGACGACAGGCCGGAAAGCGTTAAGCCTTTAGGCTTTTAAACTTTTCGGCAGCACTGCAACAATACCGCTTGCAAGCGGGAGCCATTTATGTTAAAATAAAAACAAAATGGGGGTTTTAAAATGACGATTGCAGATGTAAAAAATGTTTTAAACGCAACGGTAATTTGCTGCGGCGATGCGCTGAAAAAACAGGTGCATAACGCCTGCGGCTCGGATATGATGAGCGATGTTTTAGCTTTTGTGAAAGATCAATCGGTTTTAATAACGGGGCTTTGCAACCCGCAGGTTATTCGCACCGCCGAAATGATGGATATTATTTGCATTTGCTTTGTGCGCGGCAAGCAGCCGGATGAGCCCATGATTGCCTTGGCGCGGGAAAAGGGCATTGTATTGCTGACCACCACCCTGCGAATGTTTACCGCCTGCGGCATGTTGTACGAAAGCGGACTGCGCGGGGGTGCCAACCAATGTGTATGATGAAGCTGCATTTTGATGTTTCGGGCGAGGATTTTACCCGTGCGGGTGAGGCCTCGGGCAAGGTAAAGGCCACCTTAAAGCAGTTGGGGTATGACCCCAACACCGTTCGCCGCGTTGCCATTGCCCTGTACGAGGGGGAAATTAACCTGGTGATTCACGCCGGGGGCGGCACCATTGATGTTGAAATTGACCCTGCGGTAATTCACATTACCCTTTCGGACCACGGGCCCGGCATTGCCGATGTAGAAAAGGCCATGCGGGAGGGGTATTCCACCGCTACGGAGAATATTCGCGCGCTGGGCTTTGGCGCCGGAATGGGCCTGCCCAATATGAAAAAATACACCGACGACATGCAAATTGAAACAGCCGTTGGTAAAGGCACCACCATTCGCATGAAAGTTAACATATAAGGCGGGATAAACGATGTCGACCTTTCAACACTCGGTTTACTTAGACCCCGAAAAATGCAAGGGCTGCATTAACTGCATTAAGCACTGCCCAACCGGCGCCATTCGCGTGCGGGGGCGCAAGGCCCACATTATTAAAGAATTTTGTATTGATTGCGGCGAGTGTGTTCGGGTTTGCCCGCACCACGCCAAAAAAACGCGGTACGACGGGCTGGAGACCCTGCAAAACTACACCTACACAGTTGCCCTGCCGGCCCCTAGCTTTTACGCCCAGTTTAACAACATTACCGACACGAATATTATTTTAAGCGCCCTGCTAAAGCTTGGCTTTAACGATGTTTTAGAGGTTGCCGCGGCGGCCGAAATTGTTTCGGAGCTTAGCCGGCAATACATTGCAAGCCACCCAAACGGCAAGCCGTTTATCAGCACGGCCTGCCCCTCGGTAACCCGGTTAATACGGGTGCGGTTTCCGGCGCTGTTAGAGCGGCTGCTGCCCATTTTGCCGCCGGTAGAGTTGGCCGCCCGCGTAGCGGCGCGTCGCGCCATGCAAAAAACCGGTCTAAAGCGGGAGGAAATTGGCATTTTCTTTATTTCACCCTGCCCGGCTAAGGTAACCTATGTACAAGATCCGCTCTGCATTGAAAAAAGCGAAATCGACCGCGTATTGGCCGTTAAAAAGGTTTACACGGCGCTGCTGCCGCTTATGAACGCCGACGACGCCGAAAAGGATTTAAAAATCGCGGGCAAAATTGGCATTAGCTGGGGGTACAGCGGCGGTGAGGTTGCCGGCCTTTTAACCGACAGCTACATTGCCGTAGACGGCATTGATAACGCCATTGGCGTGTTAGAGGATTTAGAGGACAACAAAATTCACGGCCTTGATTTTATTGAAATTGACGCCTGCACCGGCGGCTGCGTAGGCGGCGTGCTGCAGGTAGAAAACCCCTATGTTGCCAAAACCAAGCTAAAGCTTTTGCGAAAATATATGCCGGTAGCCGGCGCGCACCTAAACGGGGCCAATGCCGCCAACGCCTACTGGACGAAAAAAATTAAATTTGAGCCGGTGTTCCGCTTAGGCTCTACCCCGCAGGAGAGCATGGAAATTTTACAAAAGGTAGAGGCCATTGCCGCGCGTTTGCCGGGGTTGGATTGCGGCTCCTGCGGGGCGCCGACCTGCAAAGCCTTAGCCGAGGATGTTGTGCGGGGTGACGCCAACGAGCGAGATTGTATTCACCTTTTAAAAAACTACCTGCACCAAATTTCAAGCGACTTAAACGCCATTTAAACCGGCAAGTACTACAAGCCTTTGGCTTTAGGCCGCGGCTGTTCTTGCCGCTGTTTTGCCACATTTTAAACACAAATTTAAAACGCAAAACAAATTTTCCCTATGCGCCAAAAACCTGTGCTAAGCCCCGCAGCCCCCAATACGCACCGCCGGGCGACCTAAGACTTTTAGGCCGGGCGGTTAAAAATTAAAAAAGGGTGAGAGAATTGAAAGCAACCAACCTTAAAAATTTACCCGGCGTAAAAGCGGTTTGCCTGCCGCAGCCCGAAAAAGATATTACCGGCGTGTACTGCTGCGACCTGCTAAGCTTGGTGATGGGCAAAGCGCCGGCCGGCTGTGCCTGGGTAACCGTTATGGGCAATGTTAATGCGGTTGCGGTTGCCAGCCTGGCCGAAATTGGCGCCGTTATTATTGCGGGCGGCGCCGCGGTAGACCCGGTTGCCGTAAAAAAGGCACAGGAAAACGGCGTAAACCTTTTTTGCTGCGAAACGCCGATTTTTGAAACGGCCCGCGCGGTAGACCGGGCGCTGTAGCCATGCCGTACTTTCATTATGATTTACACCTGCACTCCTGCCTTTCCCCCTGTGGAGATGAGGACATGACCCCGGCCAACATTGCCGGCATGGCCAGCGTGGCGGGGCTGCAGATTATTGCCCTAACCGACCACAACAGCACCGGCAACTGCGCCCCCCTTATTCGCGCGGCCGCCCGCTTTGGCATTACCGCCCTTTACGGCATGGAACTGACCACGCAGGAGGAGGTTCATGTAGTTTGCCTGTTTGAAAGCGCCGGCGCCGCCGGGCAGTGGCAGGCCTTTGTAAACGAAAAGCTGCTGCCGGTTCAAAACAACCCGGCCATTTTTGGCCGCCAGTGTTATATGGACGAATTTGACGCCGTTTTGGGCGAGGAGCCCAACCTTTTAATTAACGCCACCGCCATTCCCTTTGACGCGGTTTTCGGCCCGGTTTTTGAGCTGGGCGGCGTGGCTTTTCCCGCCCACATTGAAAAACCGGCCAACGCGCTGCTGGCAAACCTTGGCTTTATTCCGCCGCAGGCGGGCTTTACGGTAGCCGAGCTGCGGGAGCTAAGCTGCCTTGAGGCCTTAAAAAAAGCCCACCCGCACTTAAACCGCTGCAAAATACTTTCCAGCTCCGACGCGCACTATTTGCAGGATATTGGCGCCGCCGGACAGCAGATTTTTTTAGAGGAAAACAGCGCAGCGTGCCTGATGCATACCCTGCGAAACTGAAAGGACCTTTACATGAGCTTTGCACAAAAAAGAATTTTAATTATTGTAATTAGCTGCCTGCTGATAGCCGGCATTGTGTTTGGCTGCTACCGCATAGAGCAGCATAAATCGGCCGAAAACGACCGGCAATCGGCCAGCCTGACCCAAAAAATTCAACCCCTGGCCGACCAAAAAAACGCCCTGCAGGCTAAGCTGAAAAAGTTAGAGACCGACCACGCTGCCGAAATTGCCGGCAAAAGCTGCATTATTCCAATTTTTACAAAAACCGACGGTTCTCTTTGCAGCCTTGCGCTGCCGCTGCTAAAAAAATACGGCGCCGTTGGGGTGCTGGCCTTTCGTAACGGCCAGCTGCCGGGAGACGCCGACCAGCTAACGGCCGCCCAGTACCAAACCTTAAAAAACGCCGGATGGGAAACCGCCCTGGGCGACAACAGCAGCATTGAGCTGGCCAAGGGTGCCTCGAACGACGCCGCCTTTAAAGCCTGGACCACCTACATAGACGAAACGCTGAAAAAAATGGACGACCGAAAAATGGACCGCCCCAAGATGTATTACTTTGACCAGCCGCTCGGCGAGCTTTCTAAGGGAGCCGTGATTAACGCGCTGCGCGCCCGCGGTTTTGAGGGCATGGTTATTCCAAAATCCGACGAAGCCATTACCACCGAAAACAACGAATACAACGGCTTTACCGTGCTGGGCTTTAAGCGTATTTTTGATAACGGATCTACCGTTAGCTCGCTGTTTTCCGAGCTTTCAAGCGGGGGCAGGGCAGCCGCCGTTTCGGTGCAGAGCTTAACGCCGGAAATTACCGATTCGAACCTAAACTGCTCGGTAACCCGGTACGAAAAAATGTTAAAGGCGGCGGCCGGCAGCTACAAAAACCTAACCCTAAAAAGCTTTAGTTCCTTTAAAAACTACCGCGCCGAGCTTGAAAAAAACGCCAACAAAAGCGCATCCGCCTACGAACAGCAGCGCAAAGAGCTGCTGCTGCAAATTGCCGAGCTGGAAAAACAAATTAATAAATCTGCCATGCAATAAAACACTTTCGTGTTCCTTTAATTTTTTGCTTGTGCGTTTTTGTGTTTCGCTTAAATTCCCCCTGCCGGGGTTTACAACTAAAATTTTACTTTACGAACAACGCCCAGCAGCCGTTACTTACTTTGGCTGCGGGGCGTTTTAGGTTTTTTGCAATTTTTGGCTTTGGCTGCGGCGTTTGGAGCTTATTGTAATTTTTAGCCTTATTGCTTTGGCAAGTTAAACAAAGCCCCTACCTGCGGCAGCAGCAGCGGCCGGTTGGCAAACACCTTTGGCGCCGCAACCATTTGAAAAGCTGCCGGTTCGGCCCCGCTTTTTTCAACGCTTACAGCAATTTTTAACCGGTGGCTGCCGGCGGTCAGCACCAAATTGGCGTCGGGGCAGGGGCGGTGAAAGGCGGGTAAATACGGCGCGCCCTGTTTTTCAAAAATCTTTTGGCCGTCTACAAAAAGGGTTGCCCGCTGCCGGGTGTGTACCATAAGGCGAAATTCGCCCCCCTGCGGCAAATAAAGCTCGGTTTCGGCCGTTAAAAGGTCGCCGGGGGCCGGCGCAAAGGCCTTTTCAAAAGCAATGCGGTCGCCCGGGCAGCACAAGGCCTGCGGGCTGCCGCCGTTTTGGGCAACCAGCCAGTTTTTGGTTGGCAGCAGGAAAAAATCAATTTTTTGGGTCTGCCATAGCAAATTCTTAACAAACTGCTCTACGCACAGCGCGCAGGGGTAACTGCTTTGGGGTTCGGCGCCGTTTTTTAAGGTAACGCTGTATTGGCAGCTTTGCCCCGGCTGCAGGTAAATTTCCTGCCTTTTATTGCCCAAAAAGCCACTTGGCAGCTGCAAATAAAGCGCCCCCTTGTATGCGTCAGTACGGCAATTTTTAACGGTAAAGGTCACCGTACGCTCCCCACCGGGGGCAATGGTTGGGTCCTGCTCGCCGTACTGCTGGGTAATTTGCAAATCCCAACCCGTGGCCGAGCCGGCCGGCAGGGTGTATTTAACGGTGTAAATATCCGGGTCTACGGCAAAAATGCTGCGGTCGCTGCAATTTTCAAAATACGCCTTTAAAATGCGGTGCGCCTTTACCGAGCGCTCGGTTAATTCGCTTAAATTTTTAGGGGCGTTAAAGCCGGTAACCTGCGGGCTTACCTTAATGCCGTCGCCAATCGGGGCGATCCACTTTTCATCAATAGCCTTGGCGCCGCCCAAAATACCCAGTATGGCGCCAACGGTGGCGGCGGTGCAATCGGTGTCATACCCGCAATTCACGGTAATTAAAAGCCGCTCCGAAAAATTGCGCCCGTAAAACAGCCCTAAAACCATAAAGGCTAAATTCAGCGGGGCGTAGCAAAAGTTATCGGTTCCGTAACGGTTAATCAGCTCCTGCCTTGCCTGCTGCCAGGTAAGACCCTTACGGTGCAGGTCTAAAATATCTAAAATAGCCCGCGCCGTAACGCTTTGCTTTGGAATGTACAAGAGCGCCTGCTCAATTAAGGTTAAAACATCACTTTCAAAAAACGCAAGGCTCTCTAAAACGGCCAAAAAAACCTCACCGTAAACGCCCTCGCCGCCGGCATGGTCAATTACCGCGTCCTGGTAAGCGTAATAAGCAGCAACCTGCGGCATGCCGGCCGCCAGCACCGCCCAAATTTCCGATCGAATGGGCGAGCCCATGCAGTGGGTAAATTTGTTATTATATACCCCGGCAATAGGCGCCTTTAGGCCGCGGCGCGCATTTTCGGTAAACAGGCCGTATTCATCCATGTTAAAAAAAACGTGCGCCAGCCACTCCTGCACCAAATGGTCGGCGTTTAGCTGCACCCCGTATTGCTCTACGGCGTGCAGGTTTAGCAGCTGCAGGTCTAAATCGTCGTTTTCCATTGGCTCGCCGTTAAAATCGCAAGGGTAAAAATCTAAATTCAGCAACTCCATTTTTCCCTCAACCGGGCCGCCCAGCGTACCCCCAACATTTTTGCCCAGCCAGCAGCCGTAAACCTTATCGTAAAATTCCTTTTCTGTCAGCGTTTTCAAAAAAATCCCCCCAACACTCTTCCGCCGCCCGTAAAGTTGGGTGTGCCGGCGGCTGCAATTTAATTGTAATTTAATTATAAAAGCAAATTTTAAAATTTCAAGGCACAGTTTTTTACCGCTTTATTTTTAAAGTATCATTATTTAACCTTTTACCAAGCCACTGCCGGTTTTGGCCGCCAAAAATACGGCTGCCCCAGGCCGAAGAAAGAAAAGCTGCGCAAAGCCGTGCATTTTTTACGCCCCGCTTGGCCGTTTGCAAAAACACTTAAAACAATTCTCGCCACGGCCAAACACCGGTGCAAGCGGCAGTTATTTTTAAAAAATTAAATTTACCTATTGATTTTGCTAACTAAACCATGTATAATAGTTAAGTCAGTTCGCCGGTGTGATGGAATTGGCAGACGTGCTGGACTCAAAATCCAGTGGTGGCGACACCGTACCGGTTCGACCCCGGTCACCGGCACCAAAGCCCTAAAGGTTTACGCCTTTAGGGCTTTATTTATTCCCGGTTTTCTGCTTTACCAATTTTTTAAATAAAAGGGGTGCTGCAAATGCAATGGTTTAATTTTTACGGGCTTATTTTTGTTGCCGTTATTCTTGTTCCCAACCTAATTTTTGCACTAAAGTGTAAAAACGGTTTTTTAAACAGCTGGCACAACAAAGCGGTAGAAAGTGCCGAACAAATTGATCGGTTTGGCTGCTTTGGGTTTATGATTCTTAATATTCCGTACACCTATTGGGGCTTTGCCGGCCCCAAAGCGTTTTGCGCCTATTTGGCGGTAGACGCCGTGCTGGTAACGCTTTATTGCGTTATTTGGGCCGTTTGCTTTAAAAAAAGCAGCATTTTTAGGGCGCTGGCGCTTTCTATTATTCCGTCGCTGCTGTTTTTATTCAGCGGGGTACTTTCACGGTCGGTGCTTTTAACAGCTGCCGCCCTTTTGTTTGCGCCCTGCCACATTTTAATCTCCTACCAAAACGCCAAATTAGCGGTTTAAAAGCCGTTTTTTGCTGCCCGCGCGGGCAGTAGCAAACGGTTTGACGCCGCCGGCGTGACCATTTCCCTACAAATGGTACGCCGCTATAGCAGCGCAGCGCGGCACTTTGGTGTTCCAACAACCGGCCAAACCCGGCCAACTGCCAAAAAAAATGAACCAATATTTTTGTAAAAATTCCAGCGCCCCGCCAAAAAGCTTACCGGCGGGGCGCTGATTTTAAAATTTTAATTTTCCAGGCTGCGCAGCACATTGGCGGCAATTCTAACCGCAGCGCCGTTGCCCGAGCCGGCGTTTTCTACCACCACAATAAACGCGTAAGGGTACTTTTCGTTGGCGCAAAACCCCGCAAATAGCGAGTGAGGGGAGGCGTTTTTACCCACCTCGGCCGTGCCGGTTTTGCCGCAAACCTTTAGGTCGGCAAATTTGGCGTCGCCGTAATTTTCTACTACATTTTTACGCATCATTTGCTGCAGCTGCTCGCTGTTTTCCTTGCTCATTAGGCGGGTGTTGCCGGTTTTGGCACCCCGCAGCTGAAAGCCGGAGGGCGAGCGAATACTGCGAACCATGTACGGCATGGTTCTTACTCCGCCGTTGGCAATGGCCCCAACAAAGCTTAAAAACTGCAGCGGGTTAATTAAATCGTGAAACTGGCCAATGCCCGACCAGCCAAAGTCAATATCGTTTGAGCCGGCAACCTGGTAGCTGCTTTGCGCACACTCAATGCCATCTACCGAAAGCTTTTTGTTAAACCCAACCTTTTGGGCGGTGGCGGTTAAATTCTCCCGCCCAATTTTAAGCGCGGTTTGCGAAAAAAACGCGTTGCAGGAGCCTACTAAAGCCTTTTCAATTCCAACCGTACCGTGGTTGCCCATGCAGCTAAGCCACTCGTTGTGCAGCGTTACGCCGCGGTGGCAGGTAAACTGCATGGTGTGCACATCCTTTAAATTCTCTAACGCGCTTAGGGTGGTAACCAGCTTAAAAACCGAGCCGGGCGTGTAAATACCCGAAAGCAACCGGTTTACATAAACACCCTTTGCGGTAGGCTCAACCGAGCTTTGCGGGTCGTAGGTGGGGGTGCTTACCATGCAAACAATTTCGCCGGTTTTGTAGTTGTAAACGCCAACCGTGCCGGCCTCGCTGCCCAGCTGCGTTAAAGCGGCGGCGCACAGGCCGCTGTTTAAGGTCAGCTGAATATCGTTCCCCTTTCCGCTAACATTGTAAACTCCGTTTAAGGGGTCGTACCCGCAAAGCTCCTTTAAAAACGCCGCCTGCACCCCGGTAGAAATGTTGCCCTTGGAATCGCCCACCGCGTGCAGGGTGGCTTTGCGAATTTTTAAATTCTTATGGTAGGTGCGTTTACCGTTTACCGTGGCGGCCAAAACAACACCGTCGCGGTCGGTTACCGTGCCGGCCTTTACCAGCTCCCCGTTGCTGTAAAGGTGCCGGTTAGTGGGGTAGGTTGCCCAGCGGCCGCCCATAAAGCCCAATTTAATGTAATACAGCAGTAATCCCCCGGCAAACAGCGCGGTAACCGCTAAAACAATAAAGGTTCTGGAAAGCGCTTTTTTCATTCGTACTCCCTCCATCCGTCAACCGGCGGGTGCGCCAGTTCGGCCGCCTTAAAAAACGCCAGCATTAACCACGCGGCAATTACGCTGGTGCCGCCGCAGCTAACAAAAATTAAGGTAACACCGGTAAGGGGCAATAGGTCTAACGAGCCAAAAATATTTAATGCCGATTGAAACAGCAGCATAACAGCCGCCGTGCAAACGCCGCAGGTGTAAAAAAGTGACGACGCATTTTTGCCCAGCCGGTAGGCGTAAACCCCCAGCGCCACAAAGCACAAAGCGGCAACCAAGGCAATAATGCCGCCCAGCTCCTCAAAAACAACGCCAAAAACCAGGTCGGTCTCGGCGGCCGAAACGGCCGAAAGGTAGCCGTTGCCGGGGCCAACGCCCAAAAGGCCGCCGCTGGCCGAGGCAATCATGGTGCGGGTTTGCTGGTAGCCGGTAGAATCGGCATACTGCCAGGCGTGCAGCCAAACAGCAAATCGCCGGGCTATGTAGGGGTAAACGGCCAAAACGGTAATTCCGGCCCCGCCAAATAACACGCAAATGCCACCGGTAACCCAAGGGCTTACCAGCCGCAGGCACAACAGGGTAAGCATGCCAACAAAAAAAATCGCCACGGCGCCAAAATCCAGCATTAAGGCCAGCGCGCCCATGCAAAGCACAGCGTAGAGGGTAAATTCCAGCTGCCGGCCCTTGCGCAAAACCACGGTGTAAAGCGCCGCGCAGCCCGCAAAAATAAAGGCCGCCTTGCAAAGCTCGCTTGGCTGAAAAGAAACCGGACCAATAACCAACCAGTTGCGGGAGCTGTTAATTTCGCTGCCGAACAAAGCGGTTAGGTACAACAGCGCCAAAGAGCCGGCCATTACCAGCCTTTGCAGCACAATGCGGGCCGGAAAGCGTTTTAGCAGCAGCGTAAAAAGCAAATAGCCCAAAAGCCCCGCTAAAAAGCAAAGTACCTGCTTACTCAGCCGCTTTGGAAAATCGCAGCAGCAAAGGGTAAGCCCCAGGCTTGCCAGGTAAAACACCGGCAGCTCCATTAGCATTTTAAAGCCCTTTAGCCGCCGGCCAACCAAATAGTAAACCCACTGCAGCGCCGCCAGCCCCAAAAACAACACGGGCGCGTAAGCCGGAACGGTTTTTACCGTGCCCGAAAACAGCCAAACCTGCACCCCCAACAGCAGCTGAAAGGCCGTAAGCAGCCAAAGGCAGGGCACCGGCCCGGCCGGTTTTTTGGAGGAAATATCCTCCACCGCGCGGTGCTGCTTAAAGGTTAGCGTGCAGCCGCCAATGGTAATTTTATCACCGTAATACACCGGGGCCGGCTGCGAAAGGTTTTGCCGGTTTACCGCCACCCGTCCCTCGGCCGGGGCTAAAATCCACTGCCCGTCATCGGCGTATAGCACAGCGTGGCGCCGCTTTACCCCGGCCGAGGGAATGACTAGGTCAGCCCGGCCGCCGCGGCCCAAAACGCTTTCTAAAAAGCGCACCGGCAGGCTGCGCCCGTCGGGCGTTAAAAGCTCGGCAAACACCTGCCGCCCGCCGCGGGCAGAAAAATAGTACCGCAGCCAGGTAAGCACCAGCAGCAGGCAAAGCGCCGCCCCCGCCCAGCGGGAAACCGCTAAAAAATAACTGTAAAAGCTTGTGGCAGACAATATCTTCACCCCACCAAAACAGCACCAAATCGCCAATAATCTACACAATTTAACGGGTACATTATACCACGAAACGCTTATTTTTACAACCCATTTTTACCGAGGCCGAAAAAGCGCTTTTTAAACAATTTATTAACTTTTTTAAATTTGCTTGACTTGGAGTGCAGTTTAAGTGCTACAATAATGGCATAGGCGTTTAAACCAGGCTTTAAAACGCCGTTTTAATTTGAAAGGAAGATTTAAGCCATGCAAAATTTTACCTACTGTACCCCAACCAAGTTAATTTTCGGCAAAGGCTCTTTAGCGCAGCTGCCGGCCGTTTTAAAGCCGTTTGGCAAGCGCGTGCTGCTAACCTACGGCGGCGGCAGCATTAAAAAAATTGGGCTGTATAACGCGGTGAAAGAGCTGTTAAAGGATTTTACGGTTTTTGAGCTGGGCGGTATTGAGCCCAACCCCAAATATACCACCAGCGTGCTGGGCGGTGTTAAAATTTGCAAAGAACAGCAGGTAGATGTTGTGCTGGCGGTTGGCGGCGGCAGCGTGCTGGATTGCTCTAAAGCCATTTGCGCCGGCGCGCTGTACAGCGGGGAGCCGTGGGACCTAATTACCTACAAGGTTAAAGCCCAAAAAGCATTACCGCTGGTTGATGTGCTGACCCTGGCCGCCACCGGTTCGGAGTACGATTGCGCCTGCGTTATTTCCCGCACCGAAACGAACGACAAGGTTGGCTATTTAGACCCGCACATTTACCCCGCCGCCTCTATTTTAGACCCGGAATATACCTTTACGGTTTCTAAACGGCAAACCGCCGCCGGTGCGGCCGATGCCATAAACCATGTAATAGAGCAATATTTTTGCGCCGACCATTCAACTTTAACCGACGGGATGTGCGAGGCCACCATTAAAAGCTTGATTGAAAACGCCAAAATTGCATTAGAACAGCCGGAAAATTACAACGCCCGCGGCGAATTTATGGTAGATTGCTCGCTGGCCTGCAACGGCATCCTCTCCATTGGCAATACCCCCTCGGGTTGGCCGTGCCACGGAATGGAGCATGCGCTGAGCGCTTATTACGATATTACCCACGGCGTTGGCCTGGCCATTTTAACCCCGCGTTGGATGCGCCACATTTTAAGCGACGCCACACTGGAGCGCTTTGTTAACTTTGGTACCCACATTTTTGGCATTGACGCGGCCCTACCGCCCAAAGAAATTGCCGAACAAACCATTCAAAAAACCTACGAGCTGTTTGAAAGCTTTGAAATCCCTATGCATTTAAAAGAGGTTGGCATTGACGAAACCCGCCTTGCCGAAATGGCCCGACATGTGGCGGAAAATGAAGGGCTGGAAAACGCCTGGGCGCCGCTGAGTGAGCAGGATATTTTAACCATTTTTAGAAATTCTTTATAATTGCTGCGGTGGCCCCTGCCGCTATAAGCGGGGCTTTGCGCTGGGCCGGCCTTAGGCTAAAACCTGACTTGGGACGGCGCAGTTGTGCGCAAAACCGGCCGATAACGGGCAGCTACAGCCGCATGGCACCGGGCCTTTGAAAGCCCGCCATTGCCGTATTATTTAAATCTCTGCGGTTTTATTTTAAAAAGCTAATTTCTACAAAACAGCGCCCAAGGTTCAGCTTTTTTGCTAAACCTTGGGCGCCGCGTTTTAATACAATCATGCAGTTTAATACAATAAAAAGTTCCAACTGCCTGTTTTAAAAATTACTTTTGGCAAATGGCAACCTCGTTGCAGCCGTCGGTCTCCTTAAGGCGCACGGCAATTACCTCGTCAATAGAGGAGGGAATGTTTTTGCCAACAAAATTGGGCCGAATGGGCAACTCGGTATGCCCGCGGTCAATTAAAACCGCTAACTGTATGCGCGCCGGGCGGGCAATGGCAATAACGGCGTCCATGGCGGCGCGGGCTGTGCGGGCGGTAAAAATAACATCATCTACCAACACAACCGTTTTGCCCTGCAGCTCAAACGGAATATTGGTGCCGGAAACCACCGGCTCGGGGTTCAGCTGTTTTAAATCGTCCCGATACAGGGTAATATCCAGCTCCCCTACCGGCACCAAAACCCCCTCAAAGGCTTTAATGTTTTGGGCCAGGCGGGCGGCAATCGGCACCCCGCGGGTTTTAATGCCAACCAGGCACAAATTCTCGGTTCCGTGATTTTTTTCTACAATTTGGTGGGCTATCCGCACCAAAGCGCGGCTAATATCCTCCTCGGTTAAAATCTTGGCTTTTTCTTGCAAAGCTTTCACCCCATTTTGCGTTTTGGCTTTGCCGGTTTTTTAATTTTCCGGCGCATTTGCCCGTTACGCTTTATATTGCATTTTTATTTTGCTTTTATTATACCCTAAACCGTTTTGTTTTTCAAGCGGGCGGCAACATTCACCGGCCGGTGGGGTAAACCGGGCAAACCCGTGCAGGGTTAATTTTTAAACCTCCAGCCGGCAAAGCCCGTTAAAAGTGCCGTTTTGGCTGCTTTACCAGCGGGCTTAAGGTGCTGTTAAGTGCTCCACTTTTAGCCGCTCGACCAATTGCTCGGTATTCTCCTTTACCGATTTTTCGGGATTTGGGTACAGCACCCCTAATACATGCAGGGTGTACCACACTTTTTTAAACTCGGGCGTGTCGTCCTCGGCTAAATCGGTAATTTCGGTAAAGCAGGAAAGAATTTGCACATTTAATTTAGCGGCAAAAAAGTACGCCCCGTTTTTCGGCGGCCGCGGCTTGCGGTAATATAACCACATCGCTGTGAATATAAATCCCCTCGCTGTACTGTGGGAACATGGCGGAATAAATAGGCGAAAAAATGGTCAAGGTAACATAATCGCACCGCAGGCGGTTGCTCATGCGGTCGTCCAGCGCGGCAAAATTAGCCTGCATGGGGGTTCAATCAATTTTAAAATAAGGGGTTTCAATTGCCTTTGGTTTTTCGGCGTTTTGGGAGTGCCTTTTTTGTTGCTTTGTCTGTTTTTTACGCAACTGCCACTCTCTTTTTCCAGTTTTCACAGTTTTTTCATATTTTATTACACAAAACACAAAAAGTATGCTATAATATTTATTTAGTATATACTATTATCAATTTTACTTTGTTTTTCGAGGAGTTTTTATGAAAAGCTTTTTACAAAAACTGTTGCCGGAGCAAATTACCTTTCCCAAAAAACGGATTATTTTTGCCGGCATTTTAACCGCTGTGCTGCTGGTTATTGTTGCAATAAACCCCGACCAGTTTATTGCCGTAAGCCCCAGCTACGGTATTTTGCTTTACATTTTAAGCCTGCTGCTTTGCCTGCTGTTGGGCCTTTTTACCGCGGCGCGGCTGCAATTTAGCAAAAGGGTTAAAGCCGTTGGCACAACGGTGCTTTTTTGCCTTACGCCGGTTGTTTCTATTACCATGGTAGAGGCGCTGAACAACAAATTTGTTTACGACCTTAGCGTTTCGGCCTTTTTGTTTAACTGGATTTTTTACGGTCTGTTTTACGGCGCCTTTTACGCCGCCAGCGGCAGCTACCGGGTAACGGTAATTGTGTTTAACGCCCTGGTTTACCCCTTTGCCCTGGCCAACCACTTTTTGTACACCTTTCGCGGTACGGTGTTTGTACCGTCAGACTTTAGTGGCATTACCACCGCGCAAAATGTTGTTTCTACCTACGAATTTCGCATTACGGGGCAAATGGCAATTTCGTTTATTTTGTTGGCGTTTGTGCTAATTTTGGGCAGCCGGCTGCCAACGCCCGCCAAGGTAGAGCGCAACACCCTGCGCAAGGCCGTTGGCCGCACAGTTTGCGGAGCCTTATTTGTAATTGTTGCGCTGGTTTACTTTTTAACCGATTTTTTTGCCGCCCGCGGCATTGCGCCGGATTTTTGGAACCAAAACCGCGGATACCACAACACCGGTTTTTTTCCAAACTTTATGTTAAACACCAAATACCTTTACTACGGCAAACCCTCGGGCTACAACGCCAATGAAGTAGATGGCATTGTAAAAAACGGCACTGCCGAAAAGGTTCCGTCTTACACCGAAAGCACAACCACCCCAAACATTATTTGCATTATGAACGAATCGTTCAGCGATTTAAAGGTTTTGGGCGATTTTACCACAAATCAGGATTATATGCCGTTTTACAACAGCCTAACCGAAAACACGGTTAAGGGCAATTTGTATGTTCCCGTAAACGGGGCCGGTACCTCGAACACCGAGTTTGAATTTTTAACCGGCTGCTCCACCTCGTTTTTGCCGTCCGGCAGCAACGCGTATATGAGCTATGTAAAATACGCCATGCCCTCTTTGGTTTCTACCGTTACCAACCAGGGCTACACCACCCGCGCCATTCACCCCTACTACGGCAGCGGCTGGAACCGCACCACGGTGTACGACCTTTTTGGGTTTAGCAATTTTCACTCCTTAGGGGCGTTTGTACCTATGTCTATTATGCGGGAGTACCAAAACAGCGGGTATGATGTTGAATATTTAAACCAAATGATCGAGGAAAAATACCCCGACCAGGGCATGATGATCCGCCAATACATTAGCGATTCTTACGATTACCGCGCCATGATAAACAACTATAAAAACAGCAATCCCACCAAGCCGTATTTTGCGTTTAACATTACCATGCAAAATCACGGCGGGTACACCACCACCTGCTCTAACTTTCAGCAGGATGTTTATGTTACCTCCCCGGGCGGGGAATACCCAAAAACCAACGCCTACCTTTCGCTGATAAAAAAAAGCGACGACGCGTTTAAAGAGTTGATAGAATATTTTTCTACCGTAGACGAGCCTACCGTTATTTGTATGTTTGGCGACCACCAGCCCGGAATTGAAACCGAATTTATTGAAGATGTTATGGGTAAAAGCGTAGACGATTTAACGGTAGAGGAGGAGCAAAAGCGCTATGTAACACCCTTTGTTATTTGGGCAAACTACAACATTGGCAGCACCTATGTGGAAAAAATTAGCGTAAACTACCTTTCTACCCTGGTGGCCAGCGTTGCCGGCCTGCCAATGAGCAGCTACCAAACCTACCTTTACAACCTTTATAAGCAAATTCCGGTAATAGATCATGTAGGGTATATTGATAAAAACGGAAACTATTACCTACACCATGAGCAAAGCGAGTATTCTACCCTGCTAAGCAATTACGAAAAGGTGCAGTACAACCTGCTGTTTGATTACGAAAACCGCAGAGACGACTTATTTGATTACAATGCCGAACTTATGCAGGCTGCCATTGCCGATGACTCTTAACCACGGCGCCGGCAGTCGAACCCACCAGCCTAACCCGGCTTTAAAAACCGATTGGATGTGTAACTTTGAAAATAAAAGACCTTGAAATACACGGCTTTGCGGCGCTGGCGCCTATGGCCGGGGTTGCCGACCGCGCCATGCGGGAAATGTGCATGGCCTACGGGGCCGCCTTTTGCGTTGGGGAGCTAACCAGCGCCAAGGGCGTTAGTTTGGGCGATAATAAATCTAAGCAGCTGCTAAGCTGCAGCACGGCGCAGCGCCCCATGGGCACTCAGCTTTTTGGCGCCGACCCAGCAACCATGGCCGAAGCGGCTCGCATTGCCGAAATCTTTGACCCCGATTTTTTAGATTTAAACATGGGCTGCCCGGCCCCAAAGGTTGTTAAAAACGGCGGGGGCTCCGCTTTAATGCAAAACCCTAAAAAAGCCGGCGAAATTATTAAAGCCGTTGTAAACGCCGTAAGCCTGCCGGTTACCGTAAAAATGCGAACCGGGTGGGACGAGGGCAGCGAAAATTGCGTAACGCTGGCCAAAATTGCTGAGCAAAACGGCGCGGCCGCCGTTACGGTGCACGGGCGCACCCGCCAGCAAATGTACGCCCCCGGCATAAACTACCAGGCCATTGCCGCCGTTAAAAAGGCAGTTTCTATTCCGGTAATTGCCAATGGCGATATTGCTACCGCGGCCGACGCCGCCGCCATGCTGGAGCGCACCGGCTGCGACCTTGTTATGGTAGGGCGGGGCGCCATGGGGCGGCCTTGGCTTTTTAGCCAAATTAACGCCCTGCTGCAGCACGAAACCCCGCTGCCGGAACCGCCGCTTACCAAAAAAATGAGCGATATGCTGCGGCAGGTGGAATTGATGATGCAATACAAAGACCCGCACAACGCCGTGCTGGAGGCGCGCAAGCATACCGCCTGGTACATAAAAGGGCTAAAAAATGCCGCCGCTTTACGGCGCCGGTGCAGCGAAATTTTAAGCTACAAGGATGTTATTGCGATTGCGCGGCTGGTTTTGGCCCAAAACACCGAGGACGGAGAGTATTTATGAAAAACACCACCCTTTGCCACATAGAACAAAACGGCTGCTACCTTATGCTGCACCGGGTAAAAAAGCAGCAGGATATGAACAAGGATAAATGGATCGGCATTGGCGGAAAATTTGAGGAAGGCGAAAGCCCGGAGGATTGCGCCCTGCGCGAAACGCTGGAGGAAACCGGCCTGACCCTGCAAAACCCCGAATACCGCGGCATTGTTACCTTTGTTTCAACACGGTATGGCACCGAGTATATGCACCTGTTTTGGTGCAACCGTTTTACCGGCACCCTGCACCCCTGCAACGAGGGCGAGTTAAAATGGGTGCCCAAAACCGAGATTAAAAATTTACCCATTTGGGAGGGCGACCTTATTTTTTTAAAGCTTTTGGAAAAACGCGTGCCGTTTTTTTCGTTAAAGCTTTGCTATAACGAGCAAAACGAACTGCAGCACGCCGTTTTAAACGGCAAGACCTTAAATTTAAGCGAGGTGTTACCGCTTTGCACCCAATAAAGCATTTTAAAACCATTACCCGGCACCGCCATTTGGTTATTTACCACTGCTTTAAAGCCGGTATTGGCTGGCAGGGCCTGCGGCACGACCTTTCTAAATACAGCCCTACCGAATTTTGGCCCGGTGCAAAAAATTACCAGGGCACCCGCAGCCCGAACGAGGCCGAGCGCGAGCAGCTGGGCTATTCCCCCGCCTGGCTGCACCACAAGGGGCGCAACCGCCACCATTTTGAGTATTGGACCGACTACGACCCCAAAACCAAAAAGGTAAGCCCGGTTAAAATGCCGTTTTGCTTTGTGGCCGAAATGTTTTGCGACCGCTTAGCCGCCAGCAAAATTTACCAGGGCAAGGCCTACAACCCGGGGCACCCTTTAAGCTATTTTTTGCGGGGCAAGGCCACCCGTTTTATTCACCCCGAAACCTCTGCCGAGTTAGAAAAAATGTTAAGTCTTTTGGCCGAGCAGGGGGAGGGCGCCGTTTTTAGTTACATTAGGCAAAAATTAAAAGCCGGAGCGGAATATTAAACTTCCGCTCCGACTTTTTGTTTTTTAAAATTAGTTTTGCCAATAAAGCCGCAGCACAGGCCGTTCAGCCCACCCAAAGGGGCAAAATAACGGCGTTTTTTACTGATTGGTTCTGTTTTTTGTTACCGTATTTATAAAACAAAACGCCGGCAAAAAATTTTGCGTAAGGCTGCGAGAATAAAAAACCGTTAAAGCCGTTTGGTGTTTAAGCTTCGCTGGCCTTAAAGCCAACAATGCCATACAGCGGCCAGCCCCGCCAATCTCAATGTACACCAACGGGAGATGATGCGCTTTACCCTTTAGGTCGGTCTACAAAATTTTCGTTAGCAAAGCGCAGCAGCGCCCCTTGCTCGTTGGGGCATTGCTGCCGCTGCACGGCAAGCAGCAGCCCGTTTAAAGCCCGGCCAACCGCTTTGCCCGAAAGGCCCAGGGCTTTAAGCTGCCCGCCGGTAACGTTTAACTGCGCCACGGTGCAGCAGCCGGCAAAGCAGCGGCTGCAGGCGTCCTCAAAAGCCTGCATTTCGGCCGTGTTGCCGTAAAAGGCTGCCTTTAAGCGGCAGGCGTCGGCAGTAAGCTTTGGTCCAAAAAAGCCGCACAGGGCGTAATAATCACTTTCGGTTTGCGGCGTTTTTAAAAAAAGCAGGCGTAGCAAATTTAAAACCGTTTGGGTTGTTTTGCGGTCAAACCGCAGGGTCTGCATGGCCGCAGCCGCGTTTTGGCAAAGGGGCAGGTCGCTTTCGCTCGGGTCCCTGCAAAGCCGGCCCAAGTCAGCGGTCTCCAGTTTTGGTAAGGCGTTTAAGTCTTGGTTGGCCCGGCCTAAGCAGGCAAAAAAGGCGGCAACACGCAGCGGCAGTACCGCCGGGCAGCGGTCAACCTCTAAAAAGCTTACCGGGTCGCTCCCCCGGCCAATTACCGCCGCCAAAGCCGGCTCGGCGCACAGCAGCACATACAAATAATTGGTTAAAACCGGCGCAGCAAATTTGCCCAGCAGCAACTTTTTCAGCTCGGCCAAAATGCGCTCGCGCGAAACGGCACGCAGCAAAATGGCCTGGCTGAACACAGCGGTTTCGGTTTGCTGCTGCAAACAAAAGCCCAGGGTTGCGGCAAAGCGCAGCGCCCGCAAAATGCGCAGCGCGTCCTCTTTAAAACGGCGATCCGGCTCCCCTACCGTGCGTAAAATGCCGGCAGCCAGATCCTGCCGGCCGCCAAACGGGTCTAAAACGCCGGTGCCGCTTTGGTAGCACATGGCGTTAACCGTAAAATCTCGCCGGGCAAGATCTTTTTTAATGTCCGGCGTAAACTGCACGCTGTCGGGGTGGCGGTTGTCGGTATAACGGCCGTCTACCCGGTAGGTGGTAATTTCAACCGGGCAATGCTGCTCAATTACCGTTACGGTGCCATGCTTTAAGCCGGTAAGAACCAGCTTGCGGTCGTTAAAAATTTCTATCATCTGTTCGGGCAGGGCGTTGGTGGTTAAATCGTAATCCAACGGCGTTTTGTGCAGTAATAAATCCCGCACGGCGCCGCCCACCACATAAACCTCAAAACCGTTTGCCTGCAAGCGCTGCATTACGGCGGTTATGTACCCCGGCAGGTTGTAATTTTCGGCCGGCAAAAAATCCCCCCTACAAAAAGCCACCCCAAAAGCCTTGGCAACGGGGTGGTGTTATTTTTTTAATTCTGCTTCGTCGGTTCCTCTTGGGGCACCTTGTCCTGTTGGGCAGAGCCCTTTTTAGCCGGTTCGGCCGGGTTTTGCGCATTGGGGGTCGGCTGGGCTTTTGGGGCGTCCTCATTTGCCCAAGCCTCGGCTTTTTTTACGCCGGTGCAAACGGTGCGAACCAAAGTTTTGCCCAAGCTGATAAACGCTTTACCCAGGCTTTCGCCCGTTTCTTTCCAGTTTTCTTTTAAAGACATAACAAAAACACTCCGTTTCGAAACAAATTAGGCTGCAAAAAGGCGGGCAAGGAACCAAAAAATTGGCCAACCCCACCGGCTACCAATGCGGTAAAATAAAATTCACCGATATCACCGGCGCGCCGCTTTATTGCTTTTACAGCGTCTGTTTTAAGTATAACAATTCTCTAACAATTTGTCAAGAAACTGGGCGAAATATCTTTATTTTCGTGCCGCCTGCCCTGTTTAGTTGTACCAAATCGTTCAACAATTGGTTAAACTTTTTCTACTATTTGTATATAGCATTTTGGCTGATTTTCTGTTATGATAATAAGAGCAACCTTGGTATTGAGTGCGTTTTCCACCTTAGACAAACAGGGGTAAACCCGAACCGATACCTTGCTAAATTTTACAAAAGGAGCGTTTTTGATGAAAAAAGTTATTTGCAAGCGTGAGTATGACACTGAAACAGCTACCTTGATCCAGTCTTACACCCAAGGCACTGTTGGTGATCCGACCGGTTTTGAGGAGACCTTGTACCAAACGCCGAACGGCTTGTATTTTCTTTATGTAAACGGCGGCAGCGACTCTGCCTACCCGCAGGAGAATATTAAGTCGCTTTCTAAGGCTAAAGCCGAAGCCTGGTTAAACGAGCACAAATAAAGCTGTTTTGAGCCGGTTTTTACCCCTTTCCTCCGTTTTGGCACCGGCCGTAAAGCCTAAAACGCGCAACCGCGCAGCTTTTTTAGCCCAACACGCCAACCGGGCGGCCAAAGCTTAACCGGCTTACCGGGCAACCGCTTTGCCGCCCCTAAGCCGGTAAAACAAACAGCCAGGCAACAAAAGCCTAATTAAAACTCCGCAGCAGCAATTTGCGCCATTTAAAAGTGTTGAACTTTTTGGGCACGCCTTACCGCTGCGGGCTTTTTTACGCTCATTTTTAAAAACTTTAATTTTGTACTTGAAATACGGCAAAAATTGTGTTATACTTTTAAAGCACTTAAAAATATTTGCAGGGTTAGTATATCGGTAGTACTTCTGGTTCCCAACCAGATGAGGCGGGTTCGACTCCCGTACCCTGCTCCAAAAAGTCGCCTTGGCGGCTTTTATTTTTTTGCTTTTAAAACCTTTTTGGCTGTTTCATTTTAAAGGCAAAAATAATGTTTGCACGGTTCGCCCCAAAAATTTTAGCCTTAGCGCTTTGCGGCACAGCCGTTTTATGTAACGGCCGCAACCAAAATACGGCCGGCCGTTTGGCCAAGCAAAGTGCTGCCGCAGCGGCAGCAAACGCCCTTTTAAAGCCAACAGGATAAAGCCCTAAAAATTTTAGCTTTACTGCTAATTACGCTTGACTTTTACCCCGCGCCGTGTTAAAATGCGGTGGTATAAGGGAGTAGTTGGCGCTTTTTTAGCGCGGTATGTCAACACGCTGGCCGCAAAGCCTGGCATGCCTTAATGAACAAGACTCATGCGCTTTTTTGGCGCATGCAGTCTACTTATTTTGTGTATGGCTGCAATGCTATGCACTTTTTTATTGCCGTTTTGGCCCTTTGAGGCGGGTTTGGCTGCGTGCGCCATGGTTAAACATGACACCCGCCCCGCAAAAAACACTTTTAGCCGCCCGGTTTAAAGAGCTTTGGCTTGTTGCTTAAAACCTGCTTGGGCTCTAAGCAAAGGCAACCGTTGCTTTTTAATTCTACGCCGCCGGAATAGTACAAACCGGCGGAGAGCGTTAAGGTGCTCCCCGCCGGCCAGTGCGTTCTTGTATACAGCATTTTGCAAAATGGTTGCATCGTTTGCCTTGCCGGTTGCAAAAACTGTTTTGTTCATTTTGTAAACCCCTTAACTTACTGCTCGGTGGTTGTAGTAGCGGCGGCGTCGGTTGTGCCCTGCTGCTGCGAGGGGTACTCTAAATTCTTAACCTTTAACTGGCCCATGGCAAAGCCGTTTTCCTCTACCTTCAGGTTGGCGGTTTTTTCCTTTACCGTTTTTTCAAACTCCTCCTGCTTTAGTAAATAAAGCACCGAGTCGGTCATGGTGTTTAGGTAATATTTGTCGGCCAAAATGTCCTTGCGAACATAAATGGTAAGGCCGGAGGTATTTTCAACCAGCTTAACTTCGCCCAGCTTCATAGCCTTTACAGTGTCAAAATCCTCGCTGGCATTGCTGGTGTCCGAAGCGCCTAAGGCCTGCGCTAACGAATCCTGCGGTTTTTCGGTGCCCTCGCTGGCGTCGGCCGTAACGGCACCGTTTACCTCTTCGTAAATCTTTTTAAAGGCCTCGCCCTTTTTCAGCCGGGTTACATAGCCCTCAAAGGTCCTTTTTAAAGCAGCCTTGGTGCTGTCGGTTGCGCCGTCCTCATAGGTTTTGGTTAAAACATCCGCCAAAACATATTTTTCGTCTAAGGTTTTAGAGATGGTTGCGCTGTCAACTTCCTTTTCCCCGCCGGCCCCGTAAATAGATTTAAAGTAGGCGTTGGAATAATAGCTGTAAAGCAGCGCTTTTTTGTAGGTCTCTTTCGAAACGCCGTTGGGCTCGTAGTAGCTGCTGTAATAACTCCAGTAATAATCGGCCGTGCTGTTAGCCTGCGAGATCTCCTCATCGGTTAGCTTTAATTTGCCCCCGTCAATCATTTTTTGGTAAAAGGCATACTCCTTGCAGCGCTGCAAAGCCTGTGCCTTTACATAGTCAGAGTAATCCTGTCCGTCAATTTTTTCCGCTAAATAATCGGTTTCGGACGAGGTTGCCGCCGCGGAAGAGCTGGACGACTTCTTGGATTCATCTACCTTGGTGCGGGCTTCGGTGTCGCACTCAAACAACGCCGAAAGGTACAAAGCCGATGTAATTTTTACGCCGTCAATGGTAAGGGCCGTTTCATTTTTTTTGTGGCAGCCGACCATAGAAAGCACCAGCGCGGCGCACAGGCCCATTGCCAACAGTTTTTTAAAAAGTTTCATTGGGTTAAATTCCTCCCCTTGCAGGATTAAAATAAGCGGTTGCCGAACCCCGACAACACTTTGAAAAATATTATACTATAATTTTGCAAAAAAGTCCAGTTTTTTTTACGGCGATATTCCGGCCTTGCACAGTGGTGTCATTTTGTAATTTTTTGTCACCAATTTGACATCGAACTGTAAACGAATTGAAAAGACTTTTTAGAAAAAATAGAATATAATAAACACATACCGTAAGTGAGGAGTGTTTGCGCCGTGAAAAAACTTTTTTCTGTATTAGGGCTGCTGTTGGTCATTGCTGTTTCTTTAACCGTTTCCGTCAGTGCCTCTTACTCGCAAAAAACGGCCGTCGCCCCTGCTGCAACGGTTACCGCCGCCCAAAAAGCCCGTTTTACTACAATGTTAAACAACAACCAGCTTTTTGGCACCGATTTTAAGAACGACACCGTCCTGGTAAAGGGCGCTATGGTAGCCTTGGCCGACCGTGTAGAGGATGACGCTTTAAGCAGCGGCCTGCTTTTAGGCTTTATAACCAATATGTACGGCCGCACGGTAGACCTTACCGCTACCGGCTTTCATGTAAACAACAACTATGTTGCCGTAATTCCGCAGGGGTACGCCCGTTTAACGCACCAAATTTTAACCGTAAAAGCGGTTGACGGCGGGTTTGAGGTTACCTCGCAAATGACGGTGGCTCCCCATGACGGCACCGCCTACACAAAAACGGTTTCCTCCGTTTTTGTTGAGAACAGCGGCTCAGCCTTTGGCTACAACCTTATTTCGGCTGAAATTGAGCCCGACGCCGCCGTTTAAAAAGCAAGCTTTAACTTAGCAAACTTTAGCCTTTTTGGCGTAGCGCGCAACCCGGCAGCCTTTGGCTAAAACGCCTTTGCCGCCCCGCAAAAAACAAAGCACCCCTTAGGTGCTTGACAGAAATTTTAAAGATGTTATAACGGTAATGAAACAAGGCAAACCCGATAGACGGTTGCCTTAGATGTTCATGAAAATAACCGCTAACTTTCTGAGGGTTCGGCGGTTATTTTTTTATGTTTACAATGGAACCGATTACAAGAATCATAAGAATTATGATAAAAGTTTCCTGTTCTACAGCATCCCCCCTTAATATTAAGAGGGCAAATGCCCTCTGTATTTCAAAGGGCCAACCGCCTATCCGTTGTAGATTCACCTGATTTCGTTTCATAGCATACCACACTACCCGCCGGCTTGCAACTGTTAAAACGCAAACTACGGCAAGGCAGCGGTTTGGGTTCCTGCCCGCAAGAGCAACTTTAAAGCCTAAATCAAAACTACATTGCCAAAAGCCAAAGCGGTATGAGAAAATTCTCATACCGCTTTGGCGCTGTTTTATGAAAACTGTTGTTTTGAAATACGCTTATTTAAAATACCGATTTAAGAGGCCCTCAAAAGCCTTGCCGTGGCGAGCCTCATCGCGGGCCATTTCATGCACAGTGTCGTGAATGGCGTCCAGCCCCAGCTCTTTGGCCAGCTTAGCTAATTCGGTTTTGCCTTTGGTAGCGCCATTTTCAGCGTCTACACGAGCTTTTAAATTCTCTTTGGTGCTGGCCGAAACAACCTCGCCCAGCATTTCGGCAAATTTTGCGGCGTGCTCGGCCTCTTCAAACGCGGCCTTTTCCCAGTAAAGGCCAATTTCGGGGTAGCCCTCGCGGTGGGCGGCACGGGCCATTGCCAGGTACATGCCAACCTCGGTACATTCGCCGTTAAAATTCTCCCGCAGGCCCTCAATAATACGGTTATCAACACCCTTGGCAACGCCAATTACATGCTCGGCGGCCCAGCTTTGCTCCCCACTCTGCTCAACAAATTTTGAGGCCGGCGCATGACACACCGGACATTCCTCCGGCGCTGCGTCACCGGTATAAGTGTAGCCACATACTAAACAAACAAACTTTTTCATTTTAAAAATCCTCCAAAAATTTATTTATGAACCGGGCTGTGTTTTGGTTTTACAGTCGGCGCATAGTCCGTAAAAAATCAGTAAATAATCCTGCAGTTGGTGGTTGCAGCCTGCCTGGTAGCTTTGCAGCAGCGCCTGACCGTTTTGCTCGGTAAGGTCTAAAATTTTGCGGCACTGCCGGCAAACCAAATGCGGGTGCCGCAGAGCGCTGCCGTCGTAATGCTCGCTGCCGTCGTTGGTTTTAAAGCAAAAAATTTCGCCGGCGGCTGTAAGCTCCGAAAGGTTGCGGTACACCGTGCCTAAGCTAATGTTCGGCACCGTTTGACGAACCATATCGCACAGCTGCGCCGCAGTTGGGTGGCTGGTTGCGCTGCGCAGGCTTTGCAAAATGGCCTCGCGCTGGCGGGAATAGCGTTGCACGGTAAATTTCTCCTTAACAGTAATAGTTACTGTTATTATTATAGCAAATTTATTTGCTTTGTCAAGCCCTATTTTTAAAATTTTAAAAATATTTTTTTGGCGCTTGCTGCCGCAGCTAAAACGGGCAACCCAGCCCTGCCCCGCCCGTTTTAAGCGGTGACTTTTACTTTTATAACCGCAGTTAATTTTGCAGCTAATTAAACCAGTGTATTTGAGCGGCTAATTTGGGCAGCCAATTTAGGCGGTTGAAACTACAAGAGCTGCTGCAAAACGCAACCGACCCTTGAATAAAGAAGAGAAACATGAAAAAACATGGACATCAGCAATAATAATAGCAATAATCATTGAATTAAGCCCGATCCTGCGCCAAGGCCAAGGCCGGCAGCGTGTAAATAACGCCGTTGGTGCCAACCACCGAAACCGGCAGCCCAAACGGGGCAAACAGGTGCTCATTCACCGTTGCATTTTCGCCGCTTTGACCAATAAACACATGAACCGGGGCCGATTGCTTTACCTCGGCCGCAATGGCGTGAACCGGCTTGTTACTGTAAGCAATGCGAATATTCACCTTTTGCTCTTTGGCAAGGGCCGTTAAACAAAGCATATCTTTAGAACGCTGCTTGGCGTCGGCCTTTAGGGGCTGAACGGTTAAAACATCCAGCGCGCAGCCAAAACGGTCAGCGTATTCCTTTGCGGTTTTAATAATCCTTGCGCAGCTGCTTTGCGCAGTGATCAATGCCAAAACGCAAGAATTTTCATTCATAAAACTTTCACCCCTTTTATTTTTAAGATGCGGTGGTTTTCCGCCGCTGATTATTATTATACAAAACATTGCAACAATATATTACGAAAAACATTTCTAAACTGTAAATGATTTTTAAACTGTTTTCGGCAGCTTGCCGCAATGTGCCGAACCGCCGAAAAACCGCGCGAAAATTTTATTTTTCCGCAAAATAACTATTTACACGGCGGCAAATTCATGGTATTATATATGTTATGGTAGTTAGATGGGTTATTGTGACCAAAGGCACTGTGCTTGCGGTACACCCGCCAACCTATCTGAAATAAGCTGAGCCTTCAGCTTTATAAATTAAGGAGGAAAATCATTCATGGCAAGAAAAATGAAAACGATGGATGGTAACAACGCAGCTGCGCACGTTTCCTACGCGTTTACCGAAGTTGCCGGTATTTACCCCATCACCCCTTCCAGCCCAATGGCCGACTATGTAGATCAGTGGTCTGCCAAGGGTCTTAAAAACATTTTTGGCACCAAAGTAAAGGTTGTTGAAATGCAGTCCGAGGCCGGTGCCTCCGGTACCGTACACGGCTCGTTAGCCGCCGGTGCGTTAACAACCACCTACACCGCCTCTCAGGGCTTACTGCTAATGATCCCCAACATGTACAAAATCGCCGGTGAACTGCTGCCCTGCGTGTTCCACGTTTCGGCACGCTGCGTTGCCTCGCACGCGTTAAACATTTTTGGCGATCACTCCGACGTTTACGCCTGCCGCCAAACCGGTTTTGCCATGCTGGCCGAAACCAACCCGCAGGAGGTTATGGACCTAGGCGCCGTTGCCCACTTGGCCTCTATTGAAGGGCGCGTACCGTTTATTAACTTTTTTGACGGCTTCCGCACCTCGCACGAGATCCAAAAAATTGCGGTTTGGGATTATGACGATTTAAAAGAAATGTGCAATATGGACGCCGTTGAAGCGTTCCGCAAACGCGCGTTAAACCCGGAGCGCCCGGTAATGCGCGGCTCCCACGAAAACGGCGATATTTTCTTCCAGCACCGTGAGGCCTGCAACAAATACTACGACGCCATTCCCGAGATCGTAGAAAAGTACATGGATAAAGTCAACGAAAAGATCGGGACCGACTACAAGCTCTTTAACTACTACGGTGCACCGGACGCCGAGCGCGTTATTGTAGCCATGGGCTCCATTTGTGATGTTGCCGAAGAGGTTATTGATTACTTAACCGCTAAAGGCGAAAAGGTTGGTTTGGTTAAGGTTCGCCTGTACCGCCCCTTCTCGGCCGAAAAATTTGCCGCTGCCATTCCGGCAACCGTTAAAAAAATTGCGGTGTTAGACCGTACCAAAGAGCCGGGCGCATTGGGCGAGCCGCTGTACTTAGATACCGTAGCCGCTTTAGCTGCCACCGGCCGTAAGATTGACACCGTTATTGGCGGCCGCTACGGCTTAGGCTCTAAGGATACCCCGCCCGCCAGCGTATTTGCCGTTTACAAAGAGCTGGCTAAGGACGCTCCGAAGCACCAGTTCACCATTGGTATTACCGATGATGTTACCAACCTTTCCCTGCCGGAGGAGGCTGCCCCGAACACCGCAGCCGAGGGCACCATTGAATGTAAATTCTGGGGCTTGGGCGGCGACGGTACGGTTGGCGCCAACAAAAACTCTATTAAAATTATTGGCGACCACACCGACAAGTATGTACAAGCCTACTTCCAGTACGACTCTAAAAAAACCGGCGGTATTACCGTTTCGCACCTGCGTTTCGGCGATCAGCCCATTAAGAGCCCCTACTACATTAACAAAGCCGATTTTGTTGCCTGCCACAACCCCTCCTACGTTATTAAGGGCTACAAAATGGTTAACGACGTTAAGCCGGGCGGCACTTTCTTAATTAACTGCCAGTGGTCGGCCGACGAGCTGAACACCCACATGCCGGCCGAAGCCAAGCGTTACATTGCCAAAAACAACATTCAGCTTTACACCGTTAACGCCATTGACCTTGCCGTAGAAATTGGCATGGGCAAGCGCACCAACACCATTCTGCAATCTGCTTTCTTTGCTTTGGCAAAGGTTCTGCCTATTGAAGACGCCATTAAATTCATGAAAGAAAAAGCTGAAATTTCTTACATGAAAAAGGGTAAAGACATTGTAGAAATGAACTGGAAGGCCATTGACCTTGGCGCCACCGCCTTTAAGAAAATTGAGGTTCCGGCCGATTGGGCTACCGCTGAGGACGCCCCGGTTGCCGCTACCGAAAACGGCCCGGCCAAGCTGATTAAAATGGTAGACACCATTATGAAGCCGGTTGGCAAAATGGATGGCGACTCTTTGCCGGTTTCGGCCTTTGTAGACCACGCCGACGGTACCTTTGAGCAAGGCGCTTCCGCTTACGAAAAACGCGGCGTTGCCGTTACCGTTCCCGAGTGGAACCCTGTAACCTGCGCAAAATGTAACAAGTGCGCGTTTGTTTGCCCGCATGCAACCATTCGCCCCTTTGCCCTAACCAAGGCCGAGGCCGAGGCTGCTCCGGCTGCCACCAAGCTGGCACCTAAACCCATTGTTAAAACCGAATATCAATACACCTTAGCAGTATCTCCTATGGACTGCATGGGCTGCGGCGTATGTATTGGCGTTTGCCCCACCAACTCCTTAAAAATGGTGGCCCGCGAATCGCAAGACGCACAGCAGGAAGTGTTTGATTACTGCGTAGAAAAGGTTGCCGAAAAGCCCGAGGTTGCTACCGACGCCACCGTTATCAGCAGCCAGTACAAAAAGCCGTTGTTAGAGTTCTCCGGCTCCTGCGCAGGTTGTGCCGAAACCTCTTACGCCCGCTTAATTACCCAGCTGTTTGGCGACAGAATGTATGTTTCCAACGCCACCGGTTGTTCCTCTATTTGGGGCGGTCCGGCTGCAACCTCCCCCTACACCACCGACGCTGCCGGCCACGGTCCTGCTTGGGCCAACTCCTTGTTTGAGGATAACGCCGAGCACGGCCTTGGCATGTACCTTGGCCAAAACGCCATTCGCGAGCGCTTAAAGGCCGAAGTAGAGCAAATTGCTGTTTCCGACAAGGCTACCGCCGAGGTAAAAACCGCTGCCGAAAACTATTTGGCCACTTATGAGGACGGCAAAACAAACGGCGCCGCTGCCGACGCTTTGGTTGCTGCTATTTCTGCCAACGCCGAAAAGTGCGACCTTTGCAAGGATATTTGCGAGAATAAAGAGTACCTCTCCAAAAAATCTGTTTGGATCTTTGGCGGCGACGGCTGGGCCTACGATATTGGCTTTGGCGGCGTAGACCATGTTTTAGCCTCCGGCAACAATGTAAACATTATGGTATTCGATACCGAGGTTTACTCCAACACCGGCGGTCAGGCCTCTAAGGCTTCGCAAATTGGCCAGGTAGCACAGTTTGCCGCTGCCGGTAAAGCAATTGCCAAAAAGAGCTTGGCCGAAATTGCCATGTCCTACGGCTACATCTATGTTGCCCAAATTGCCATGGGGGCCGATATGAACCAAACCCTAAAGGCATTGAAGGAGGCCGAGGCTTACAACGGTCCTTCCTTAATTATTGGTTACGCCCCGTGCGAAATGCACAGCATTAAGGGCGGCATGGTAAACTGCCAGAAGGAAATGAAAAAAGCTGTTGATTGCGGCTACTGGAATATGTTCCGCTTTAACCCCGAGAATAAAGCGCAGGGCAAAAACCCGCTAACGATTGACAGCAAGCCCGCCACCACCGATTATAAAGAATTTATTATGGGTGAGGCCCGCTACTCCTCTTTAACCCGTTCCTTCCCGGAGCGCGCCGAAAAGCTGTTTGAAAAGGCTGTGGAAAATTCCAAAGCTCAGCGCAAACATCTTGAAAAATTGGTTGACCTTTACGCCGCAGAGGAAAAGGACGATTAATTAAAACCCTTTAAACCCTCGCCAATGCCGCACCCCGGCATTGGCGGGGATTTTGTGCTGTTTGAAGCCCGGGAGATGCAAGGGCAAGTTGCACAAAAGAACAGCGTTTTAAAGTTATTCAAACATCAAACTGTATAAAAATGCTTTTTTTGTAAAAAATGCCTTTAAAACCCTTTCAAAAAATGGTACAATAAATTGCTAACTATACTTTAGTTATAAAGGGCGTTTTCGCCAAAAATTTAGGAGGTTTATTAACCATGAGTCACAAGTATGTTTATTTGTTCTCAGAGGGCAACGCTTCCATGCGTGAGCTGCTCGGCGGTAAAGGTGCCAACCTTGCCGAAATGACAGGCCTGGGCCTGCCGGTTCCGCAGGGCTTTACCATTTCTACCGAAGCCTGCACCCAGTATTACGAGGATGGCCAAAAGATCAACGACGATATTCAGGCCCAAATCATGGAATACATTGAGAAGATGGAAAACATCACCGGCAAAAAGTTCGGCGATTTAGAAAATCCGCTTCTTGTTTCCGTTCGTTCCGGTGCCCGCGCTTCCATGCCCGGCATGATGGACACCATCTTAAACCTTGGCTTGAACGAGGAAGTTGTAGATGTTATTGCCAAAAAATCTAACAACCCCCGTTGGGCTTGGGACTGCTACAGAAGATTTATCCAAATGTACTCCGATGTTGTTATGGAGGTTGGTAAAAAATACTTTGAGCAGTTAATTGACGAAATGAAAGCCAAAAAAGGCGTTACGCAGGATGTTGAGCTGGACGCTGACGACCTAAAAGAGCTGGCCCGCCAGTTTAAAGAGGAATACAAGAGCAAGATCGGCTCCGACTTCCCGACCGACCCAAAAGAACAGTTAATGGGCGCTATTAAAGCCGTTTTCCGTTCTTGGGACAACCCCCGCGCCAATGTTTACCGCCGCGATAACGACATTCCCTACTCCTGGGGTACTGCCGTTAACGTACAGTCCATGGCCTTTGGTAACATGGGTGACGATTGCGGTACGGGCGTTGCCTTCACGCGTGACCCGGCCACCGGCGCTAAGGGCCTGTTCGGTGAGTTCTTAACCAACGCCCAGGGCGAAGACGTTGTAGCCGGCGTTCGTACTCCTATGAAGATTGCCGAAATGGAGCAAAAGTTCCCCGAGGCCTTTAAGCAGTTTACCGAGGTTTGCCAAACCTTAGAGAACCATTACAGAGATATGCAGGACATGGAGTTTACCGTTGAGCACGGCAAGCTGTTTATGCTGCAGACCCGTAATGGTAAAAGAACCGCCCAGGCTGCTTTAAAAATTGCCTGTGACTTAGTAGATGAAGGCATGATCTCTGAAAAAGAGGCCGTTGCCATGATTGACCCCCGCAACTTAGATACCTTACTGCACCCGCAGTTTGATGCCAAAGCCTTAAAAGCTGCCGTTCCGGCCGGTAAGGGCTTAGGTGCTTCCCCGGGCGCTGCCTGCGGCAAAATTGTATTTACCGCCGATGACGCCGAGGCTTGGAACGCCAAGGGCGAAAAGGTTGTTTTAGTTCGGTTAGAAACCTCTCCGGAGGACATTACCGGTATGAAAGCCTCGCAGGGTATTTTAACCGTTCGCGGCGGTATGACCTCTCATGCGGCCGTTGTTGCCCGCGGCATGGGTACCTGCTGCGTTTCCGGCTGCGGCGACATTAAAATGGACGAGGAAAACAAGCAGTTTGAACTGGCCGGCAAAACCTACCATGAGGGCGACTTCATTTCGATCGACGGTTCTACCGGTAACATTTATGACGGCATTATTCCTACCGTAGACGCTGAAATTGCCGGCGAATTCGGCCGCATTATGGCCTGGGCCGACAAATACCGCACCTTAAAGGTTCGCACCAATGCCGATACCCCGGCCGATGCGAAAAAAGCCCGTGAGCTGGGCGCCGAGGGCATTGGCCTTTGCCGCACCGAGCACATGTTCTTCGAGGCCGACAGAATTGCCGCATTCCGCGAGATGATCTGTGCCGACACCGTTGAGGAGCGCGAGGCCGCATTAGATAAGATCATGCCATATCAGCAGGGTGACTTTGAAAAGCTTTACGAGGCCTTAGAGGGCTGCCCGGTAACCATCCGGTTCTTAGATCCTCCGCTGCACGAATTTGTTCCCACCGAGGAGGCCGACATTGAAGCTTTAGCCAAGGCTCAGGGCAAAACCGTTCAGCAAATTAAAAACATTATTGCCTCTTTACACGAGTTCAACCCCATGATGGGTCACCGTGGCTGCCGCTTGACCGTAACCTACCCCGAAATTGCAAAAATGCAAACCAAGGCTGTTATTCGCGCTGCCATTAATGTTAAAAAGGCCCATCCGGATTGGAACCTTGTTCCCGAAATTATGATTCCGTTGGTTGGCGAAGTTAAAGAGTTAAAGTTTGTTAAAAACACTGTTGTAGCAACCGCTAACGCCGAAATTGAGGCCGCCGGTATTGACCTGAAATATGAGGTTGGCACCATGATCGAAATTCCGCGCGCTGCTTTAACCGCCGACGAAATTGCCAAAGAGGCTGAGTTCTTCTGCTTCGGCACCAACGACTTAACCCAAATGACCTTTGGCTTTAGCCGTGACGACGCCGGTAAGTTCTTAAATTCTTACTACGACAATAAGATCTACGAGAACGATCCGTTTGCGAAGTTAGACCAGGTTGGCGTTGGCAAGCTGATGAAAATGGCTGTTGAACTGGGCAAAGGCGTTCGTCCCACCATGCACTGCGGTATTTGCGGTGAGCACGGCGGCGACCCGTCCTCTGTTGAGTTCTGCCACAAAATCGGTTTGGATTATGTATCCTGCTCGCCGTTCCGCGTGCCGATTGCCCGCTTGGCAGCCGCACAGGCTGCTATAAAGGAAATGAAGTAATCGGAAAAATCCGAGCATTTCAGTTCCAACTCAATCGGGAAAATGCCGAAGATTTCATCAAAGCATTTCGCCCGAATCAGCGACTCCACTCATTTGATGATATAACCGTTGAAGTGTGGATTTAGCTAATAAAATCAAGCATTTAGCCCACTATCGAAGAAATTCGGTAGTGGGCTTTTTGTATGTTCGCACATTTGTTATGTCTCAAGTTTTTTGCTAAAATGCACCCATAATCTGATACAGAAAGCGAGGTGCAAAAATACCGCAAAATCGGGATAGCTTTGAGTGTAGTTTTCAAAAACTATACCCGATCGGGTATAACATAATTTATGAATCGAATAGCTTTATTTATTAAAACGCAAAGAAACGCCGCAAGGCTCACCCAAGAGGAGTTTTCAGAACGTTCAGGACTTGGCTTGCGTTTCATCCGAGATTTAGAACAAGGCAAAGAAACACTCCGTATGGATAAAGTTAACCAAGCCCTTGCTATGTTCGGTATGGAAGCCGTACCGGGCAGAAAGTGGGATGATTGAATTAAAAGAACAATTATGCTATAATAAATCAAAATTAAGATATTTTTTTATAAAAAGGAGAAATATAGTGGCAGATACAAAAAAGGAACACTATGTCCCAAGGTGTTATCTTGAAAATTTTGAAGGTGAAAATAAAAGAATTAAAGTTTTTGATAAAGTTATTATGCAAATTCGTTCTCAATTAAAAGGTGAAATTGCAGCCGAAAATTATTTTTATGATATAAACTTTGATGACATAATGGAAAACATTGATTCCGATAAGCATCAATCAATTATTGATGACATAAAAGAAATATCCGGAATTGATGATTGGGATACGATAAAAAACACTATTCTGAATCCTAAGCACATCGAGAAGGAATTCTTTTGTAAATTAGAAGGAGTATATGGTCCTTTATTAAAAGAAATTATAAAAAAGAGTTACAATGATAATGAGTGGGTAATGAAAAATTGTCGTCCTTTCTCTGAAGATGAGAAAATTTATTTATCATTATTAATTGCTGTTCAAAGTATACGTACTAGAGCATACCGAGATACAATGAAGCAAATGGTTGAAAAAACATATGAAACACTTGCATATAAGCAGCAAATGAAAGATGAGGGTGCGCTTCCAAAGGAAGCATTTAAAGTTAAGGCAAATGATGATTTTATTAAACTTCAGCATAGCGAAATGATGTTGGATGAAGAAATTGCAATACATTTGGCAGAAACACTTATGGGACATATATGGGTTATGTATGTCAACAAAACGGATCATCCTTTCTATACTTCGGATAATCCTGTCTCAACCATTCCTCACAAGCGGGATAAATATATGAGCTATGGAGGTTACGCTTCCGATGGCGTTGAAGTGGTTTTTCCTATCTCACCTAATTTGTTAATTGCAATGTACGAAAAGAAGTGGCATTCAAATCATTACGAAGATAGGACTTTCATACCAATCTATGATAAAGATATCATAGACTACTATAACGGTGTACAGGTCGTACATAGTTTTAGGTGCGTTTTTTCTCAAGTCGAAAACTTCGAATTGGCAGAAAAATTGTGCGAAGAACATCCTGAAATAAGAGATTCTTCAAACAGAGTAAGTGTCAGTTAGTAACAGGTTAAAGTACACGGTCTTGAATTAATGTGCGATTTTGAAATTCGTATAGTCGCAGTTTGTTTCTCCTTTTGCTAAACTTTAAGCATAAGGAGGTGCTGACTATGGCACGGTTTATAGAAGAATTTTATTACGGAAATATTGATCCACAGGCACGCAGTACGAAGCAAAATAAGACGGTGCAAAAGGAAATGGCAGTCCTTACAAAGACCGAAGAACTGCTGACAAACGCTCTGACTGACGAGCCGAAGAAGTGGTTTTTAGACTTCGCAAATGCTTGGAGTGTCGTCAATGGCGAATCAAATCTTGACAGCTTTATTATGGGTTTTCGCCTCGGAGCCAACTTCGCATACGATGCTTTTATCTCAACCGAAACACCGTTCGAGGACTTGTTAAAGGAATAAAATCAATTCAAATAGCACAGCAGATAGAATAATAACTCTGTCCGCTGTGCTTCTTTTTTGTTTGGACGAAAATATCTGTATCATCTTAGCGAGCAGACTGTTTATACTCCAGCTTTCGTAAAACAGTACTCGTTAGGGACACCCTAATACCCGTCTGCAATTTCCAAAATCGCACATTCGCAAAAACAAACCTCCTCTGGTACAATCAAAGTATCAAAGGAGGTTTTGCTATATGAAAACATTATTCGAACAACAGGGCGGCACTTACACACTACAGGGTGACTACCGCTTGCCAAATCTAACCATAGGAAAAACAGACACTCGCCCGATCGGCGTATGGGGACAACGCCGCTTACACTACCTAAAGCACCATCGCAAAGTTCTGTACTATAACCTGCTCACTTCCGGCAAGCTCAACTCCCACCTCGCCGACACCGAAGAACAAGCCCAAGAATTATTCAATCATCTCACCACCAACCTCGCACAAAAAGAAGGCATCACTGAGCAACTCAAAGCAACCGACCAAATGAAGTGGGGGCAGAAGATGAATAATATCCGAGGGCGTGTAATCGAAACCGTCTATTCAAACGTGGTGTTCGTCTGAGAAAAAAGTTGTTTGTTTTTATAAAAATTACGACAGGACAATCTGTTTGCTGAAAAAATCGGTGTTCATTTCCTCACCAAGGGAATTAATGAACACCGATTTTACTTTCGTTTCAAGAGTAACTATATAATAACCTGTTATTTTTTACTCCAAAAAGTTAAATACATTTGTGCAACCGATTCCAATAACACCAAAAAAATATGGACAATAAAGAAAATACATATTGCTAAAATATATTTGAGAATTTGAATCGGGAGGATAGTATATAAGAGTCCAACACCAATGAGCACTATTAGATAAGCTACTTCAACTATTGTGTTATATGCAATATTGGAAAGCAACACCTGAAATAATGTCAGTTGCTTATTGTTTATTGCTTTATAATCTTTATCATTCGCTGTTGTGCTTTTTAGATTATCAATGTTTTTGTTATCTGCGGACACTAAAATTGTAATTATGGCAACAGAAAACGATATCAATATTGCCACGATACTTATTTGTGTATCCACGAATCCATTAAATGTTTGTAGTATTTGAGCTGAATCCCCTATGTTGAAAAGAAGCGTTATCATTAGTGCTGCAAACGCAGTTATTAACGGAAACAGAAATTTTCTATAGAGTTTTCTTCTCGAACCAAAATAATCTTTTATTGGGACAAAAATAATGGTCTTCATCTGTTTTTCCTCGTTTCGTTAATAAACTCTTGCGCTTTATCAAAGAAGTCCTCACTTTCCACTTCGTTGGTAAGGGCAACTGCATTCACGGAAATGTAATGCTTCATTTTGATTAAGTCAGTATCCACATCCATAGGACCTCCGAGTTTATTTGTGCCCACAGCAATAATACGCTTAATTTTATTGTTGCTTTGCATATCATTATAATATGCATTGATCAGGTTTTCCGGCAATTTTTTAGAACCTTTTGGTCTCTTTATCACGATCTCAACTTCATCAGATATTTCATTTCTGTCAGCAAAATCCATAAAATCATTTGGGATATCTGTTTTACTAACAACCAACTTAAGAGAACGAATAGTCCGAGCTTTTTTGATGGTGTTAATAAAGTCATCTCCCGGCATTATTTCGTAGGAAATGCTATAATGGTACTTATCATCGGTATCTTCATTGTAAGCCTCAAACTGAGCGTTAAGATACTGGTTGATGCATCCGATGGAGATTCCGTAATGGTTGCTTTCATGAACAGCTAAGAATCTGTGCTGACCTTTGGCAAGACGAATACATAAGTGCGTTTTTTCTTCCTCTCCATCTTGTTGACGCTTGCGGGTACCCAGTTCCTGCATTGTTTCAGTATCAATCTCATTGCGTACGTGATTATATTTTGCGGACTTGAAAATTAGGTTGTAATTACCGTTTTTCATGTCCTCGTAGGAATCAAGCCATACGACCTTTTCTGCGTTGGAGAATTTTTTGCTCCTCGCAACAAGCTCCTTCTTTGTTATGTATGCTAGCAACTTTGAAAAGGATGAAACAATTTGTGCCATATCATACGAAGTTTGATCGTCACTACTTTTTTGCTTTGAAATTGATAAATAATAAAAATAAATAGGGACTGTCCGTTTATTCTCTGTATCGCTCATCTTTTTCCTCCTTATAGAATGTCTACAAGTAGTTTCCAACTGTCGCTACTAATGTCATCAGTGTAGTTTTCTATGCATATACAAAGTTCACTGCTATTTTTATCCTGTCGTACAATACCACCTTGTAAGTTGTATTTATCACAGTATCGTTTGAGCACATCAAACTTTTTGCCTGTAAACTTATCAATATCTTCGCTATCACCGGTTTTTGAGAAGCCGCCTTTTGTTTCAACTATCCACACAGTTCCATCAGTGGTACCGACAATATAGTCCGGATAAAAAGATTTCTGTTTTCCAAAGTTATCTTCATACACAATTGAAAAGTATTCAGAACCCTTATCCCCATTTTTGTAAAACCATGCTACATTGCTGCTGGCTTGACAGTGTCTTTCAAACAATTTTTCCGGCATAGAACGTTTCTCGGCGGACGACAAATAACCTTTATAAACATTCTTGGTCATTTCGGATTGAGACTTGGCAGATCCATCGTATGTGAACAACATTTCAAGCGGAAATGCTATCGGCTTTTCAGTAATCTGTTTTATCGGGAAATTTATTTGCGCATTCTCTGTTGCCATTGCATCACGAACATCTTCAATCAACTTTCGCTTGTTATTGATAACAAACGAATACATATTACGCACACCGATCGCCGTTAGTTTTCCTTCGCATTTTAAGCCTTCAAGAAAAAGTTTGCGAAGAATTGTATTGATGCTGTTATAATCAAGATTTACTTTTAACCCAATTTCACCAACGCAGTGATGGTATTCTCTACCATGCTTAGTAGTGTTCAAAGCCTCGTGAATTGCAACATCATTTAATTCTGAAAAATCCTCTTTCCCCAAAGTTACAACAGAACCAGATTTCGTATAATCAACAACATCCTGAGAGAAAGAAAATCCGTTTGCTTCAAGAAGGGCTTTATTTTTGACCACATCATTGGTTGTGTGGTATTTATTAGCAAAATGTTTGCTAATAACTTTCAGAGCAAGCTTGGCATCTCTAGGGAATGGTACATCTGTTTTGTATTCGCTTATAATTGTAAACTCACGGTGTTCGGGCTTAAGGAAAATTTTGCATGCATCCAACGCATCTTTTCCCAAGCTCAGTTTTACACTCTCGGTAAATTTCTCATCTAGAGTGTACAAATAACAGCAGTCAAGCAAATCGCACTCATAATGCTTAGCTTCAGGCATGCGGCGAATTCTTCCGATTGTTTGGATTTCAAATGTTTCGCTCATATTATCACGGAGCTTAACAAGAATATGTGCCCTTGGGCAATCCCAACCCGTTGCTACAGCTTGCTTGATAATTACTGCGATAGGAGTTGCTGTCGGTTCGGATATATCTTCCAGGTTTTCTTTCTTATCCGCAAGCCATACTGCAAGTTGACCATTTTCATAAGTAATTCCCTTGGTTTCAAAATAGTCCTCAACTCGCTCTAACAAAGCATCATTTTTGTTCGGAAGCTGAACAATGATAAGTGGGTTCACTTCTGATTTCCTCTGCAAAAACGCAGCTTGTAGTTCACGCTGCTTCGCAATCGCCTTATCAATTAAGTATGTAATTTGATCGTCTACGCTAATATGCTGTTCAAAGTTCTCATTGATGACTAACAACTTTTTAATAAGTCCCTCTGCAATAACATCTGCCTCTGGGATCTCTATTAACAATGCGTTTTTATAATTGTTAGGAGTAGCAGAGCAACGAATTATTTTGTCAGAATGAAAAAGTTCGATAATATCATCGGCCTTGATCGTATTGTTCTGGTGAGACTCGTCTACAACGATTACAAACGTTAAACCGCTGTTGTGTGCATTTTGGATATGCTCTATAAAATTAGTGCGCTCGCTATCTTTAAGTGCATTATTGCCTTTTTTAGTTAGCTTTTCCCAGTTGATAAAGCAAGCGTCATTTTCTTCAAAACCAGAAGTCATAACATCGGAAAGAAGTTTGGTCTGACTGCCGTAAATATAGCGATCCATTTTCTCCTTACTTTGTACTTCAAGATCGCCTTTGCCGGGTGTAAGCCAAACAAAAACTGTATTTTTATTGCCCTTAGAAAACTCATCCATAAAATGAGTAAGGATGATGGTTTTTCCACTTCCGGTACAGCTCTTCAATATTATATCTCTGTTTGGTTTATTCATTGCATCCATCAAGTCAGAGATGGCACGTATTTGAAAATTTGCAAGTGTGATATTCATATTACCCCTCCAATTCTTTATAGTAATAGTCGGGTATGACGTTTATAGATACTTTGTTATCTTTAAGTTTCTGCGCTTGTCCAGCATCAAGAAGAATGTCGTGTCCAATATATAGTTTACGACATTTTGTGAAGGCGTCGGTGTTTGCGATAAATTCGTCAAGTTCTTCTTCGGTCAGAACAATGCCGATTTCGGCGTTACCCGTAAAGTTTACACCGTTTTCAAGCTCAACGAGTTCACGGATATGGCAGAGCAGTTCATCTGCATATTCGTAATACATACGCTCGCTCACGGGAATATAATCTACCTTGTAATATTTCAAACTGCCGCTATTTTTTTGTAAAACATTTTTAATGCGGTTATATGTAATGTTCCGACAAATATCGCTTTCGTTATTTGTGCAAAGAATGAATTTGCGATTTCCATCGTCAAGAGTATTGTGTTGCAACACGGCATGTCCCGTACTGCCTGAACCTGCGAAAAAGTCAAGAACCGTAATATCTTTCTCTGCAAAGTAATCAAGGTACATATTTATCAGTTTAACAGGCTTTTTGCCGCTATTAAAAGGAACACCGCCCTCGTGTCGAATATTGCCAAAATCTCCTGCCATATCGTAAAAATTAGGAATAGGAGTTACCTTTGTCGCACCCTCTGTCAATTTTTCGGAAGGAACACCTTGATAATACTTTCCTTTTGTTGCATTTGCTTTCTTTGGACCGGTGAAATATCGGTAAGGGTATTGGTCATCGCCTATACCATAAACTTTATAAAGAATGCCTAATCCATCAACATCTTTTCTGCCGTCAAGATAATCACGGAAAAATCTACCCGATGAATTACCATTAAGAATAGTACCTGTTGCCCATATTTCTTTTAGACCGTCTTTGAAGCCTGTGTCGTGTTGTATGATTTCGTATTCGTCTTGTTCAAAGACAACCACCTTTTTTCCGCCCAATTCGATTTCTTTGCCTGTGGATAATTCATTGATAGAATATATAAATTTATCGTAATCATATTCTTGTGGCTTAAGATATGGTTTTGCCGCAAATGACTTTCGATACACTAAAACTTGCTCAATTTCTTTGTGGTAACGCATATCGGATTTCAATGTTTTATCAGGATAACGCACTTGAATATAATCGGTTTTTTCGTAATTATCCTCACCAAAAATTTCATCGCAGAGAGCCTTTAAGTGCGGTGCTTCATTGTCATCAATGCTTATAAAAATAAAACCTCTTTCAGCTAATAATTTTCGGCAAAGCAGTAATCGTTTTTTCATAAATGATAACCATTTGCTGTGTCTATATAAATCATCCGCCGCAACAAAAGTATCATCGTACATAAAATCGGCGTTTTGTGTGTTATATGGCGGATCTATGTATATAAGATCGATTTTACCCTTGTGTGTTTTCTCGAGCAATTTGAGCGAAGCGAGGTTGTCACCCTCAATAAGAAAATTTATCTCTCCACCGTTAGCGATAAAGAGGTCACCCTGCTCGGTCAGAACGGGTGTGTGAGTGGCAAGTATCTCGTCAATCTCCTCACGGTGTTCCTCAAACACAAGACCGTATTTTTTACCGTTAACATCCTTTTCGAGATCTGAGAGGTATGACAATAGATTACCAGTATTTTCATCCTGCGGTGCAGCAGAAATAAAGGTGCGTATTTCTTTTATTTTCGCAAGGAGATCCTCACGCTTTTGCTTTGAAATATTGGTACTCATTTCTTCTCCTCCGGATTTTTGCTCTGCGGCATCATCTGTTGCATATTTAGCAACAGATTGTTATACGCTTGTTGAGATTGGTTTTGGGCTTCGATCTGTCGCAACATTCCTTTTGGGATATAGGGATTTTGAATGGTTTCCCACGTAACTTTATCCTTATATCCTAAAGAAACAGCCATCGTTTCTAATAATTTATACTGTGCAGTCTCGATTTTTTTAAGTTGCGATTCATCGGGATTTTGAACACAATACTTATCGTACAAGTCTTTCCACGCATTGCGTACTTTCTTATCATCTGCAAACACTATGTCGATTATATTTAGGCAATATACACTTTCCTGTGTCCACCCATAAACTCGGGAAGTCATTAAAGTTTTAAATATGTGCATTTTGTCTTTTCGTTTTTCAGAGCAAGTTTGTAACCACTGCCCAATTAAAACGGCAATAATCGGAATGATAACAATTGCAATAAGATTCAATATTTCAGCTAATTTCATTTTTTCTCCTTTTGTTATTGTTCCCTCAAGTATCTACAAATTTCGCACCAATGGTGCCGATGAATATGGGCTTGAGGAAAAGATATATGCGGGATAATAATTTATTTATTTTATACGTTAACTATGGAGCAGTATCTCCATAATGTCCATCACTTTATTATAAACCCTCAGTTTCTTTGCGTAATCGGAAAGAGCGATGAGGTTTTTGTTTGTATCGTTTGCATAGGCGTTTACGGCCTTGCTGAACATTTCGTTATCTACCTTGCCACGATGTTTGAACATATCGCAGATGGTGCGCTCACGGTCGTAAATAGCAAAGGTAACACCGTTTTCGGTGATTGTTGTTTTGCCGAGCTCGTAGATATCGTCTTTGACGTAATAGACCTTCATCGGCACGGACGTATTAAGCCTGCGTGATGCACTACGAGGCACGGTAACAGACCAAACCCTCGGCATAAAATCGCTGTAGCCATAACGGAACAGAGCTGATTCCATACTGATGATCGCTTCGGGAATGGTAGAAGCGATTACCTGCTCATCGGAGAGGATCAACTCGTCTGCGAGCTGATAATAGCCTTGACGGACACGCTGAAGAAAGCCGTCGGAGCACAGCTTATATATCTTCTCTTTTGGCACGCCGGCGTATGTGAGAGCAGACAGCTTCGCAATACCGCCGTTGGCGCTAATTGTGTTTTTTATAATATCCTTATGTTCCAATGTCCTACCTCCAACAAACGATAACACATTGTGTTTAATGTTTTCGTTTGTATTATACCACGATTATGCAAATAAAGCAATAAAAAATCGAAACAAAAATCAATTTGTGTTATCATTTTTTGAAATTTGATAGCTTTCTCGACGCTTATCGGAAGATAGGCGTCTTTTTTTATGCCTATTTTTCAAAACAGGGTGAACGATCCGCATTTCTCTGTGCGAATTAGTGAGAGAACTTTTTAAAAACACCCGATAATTTGCGGGCGCTCTGTGGGAACAAGTGAGAGGAAATTTTAAAAACAGACTTAAAAAACACCCTTTTCCATTGCAAATAAGTGAGGAGATAAAAATTTTCTCTCAAAAAGGGTGTGCATTTGGGCTTTCCCAGTGGGAATTAGTAGAGGGGTAAATATTTTTTTGCGATTTGGGTGTCCAAAACACTGCTCCCATTGCAGATAAGTGAAGGGCAAAAAATATTTTCCAGAAATCCCGACAAAGGGGTGTCCAAAACAGCACCCCTTGTCCGAATGAGTGAAGGGATAAAATTTTTCTTCGAGTCGGGTGTGCAAAAGTGGTCTCTAAATTCCTAATTAGTGAGGGGGTGCAAATCGGGGGTGTAATTCCAAATAAGTGAAAGGAGGTAGTTGTCAAACTAAAAAAAGCAGTCGGAGGTCTTAAATATATAAATAAATATATAACTTACTCTCCGAAAAAGAATGAATTTTATATTTACAGAAAGGAGTGAGCAAATGGCAAATAACAAGGTCTACAGCCGAGCAGAAATGCAGGAATCAGGCATAGTAACCTACGATTATGTTTTTATGGACAAGCCCGGTGAATATATCGGAACGCTTGAAATGAAAGCGGAAGCGAGGGGCGGAATGCTTCGTCTTTTTCTTCGGTTGGTAGACGGAAGAAAGATCATAACGCCGGTGTTCTGGTGGCAGGGATATTTAGGCTTCTACGAAATGGACAACGGCACAAGGCTAAGGCTTGTCTACGGACAGAGCAGCAAAGGCAGTACCTATTTAAAACAAATCGAAAAACTTTAGGAGGAAACAAAAATGTTTGAATATGAAATTATCAAGAAAATCGGAGTTGCGGGAGAAAATCGCAACGACACAAAGGAAATCAATATCATCAAGTGGAGCGACAACGCACCGTGTATCGATGTGCGACGTTGGAGAAACGGCAAACCGCTGAAAGGAATTGCTTTTTACCCCGATGAGATTGACGAGCTAATCAAATTACTGAAAAAAGCGAAAAAGGAGGTCATATAAATGGCAAGAAAATCAGACTTTACTCTGCCGCCCATACCTGTTGATGCCATCTTTTCAACGCAGGCGGAAAGAGACGATGCGCTCTTAGAGCGAGTACACAATATTCCCCTTGAGGAGCTACACCCATTCAGGGATCATCCCTTCAAAATTCAGTCGGGCGAGGAAATGGATAAAATGATTGAAAGTATCCGAAAGGTCGGGGCGATAACCCCTGCACTTGCACGACCGCTTGAAGAAGGCGGCTTTGAGCTGATATCGGGACACCGCAGACTTGCGGCGTGTCAAGTGTTAGGACTTAAAACAATGCCAGTAATCGTTCGGGAAATGACAGATGATGAGGCGGTGATCGCAATGGTAGATGCAAATTTGCAGAGAGAAACCATACTCCCCAGCGAAAAGGCATTTGCTTATCGAATGAAGTTAGAAGCAATGAGTCATCAAGGTCGGAGTACTTCCGCCCAACTTGGGCGGAAGTTGGAAACGGCAGAAGAAATAGGACAAGACACTGGTGATAGTCGCAATCAAGTCCGTCGTTATATCCGCCTAACATACCTGATCCCCGAATTGCTCAACAAAGTAGATGAAGGCAAAATCGCCTTTAGTCCGGCGGTGGAAATCTCATTCTTGACAGAGGATGAACAGCGAATCCTGCTTGATGCCATCGAGTTGAACGACTGCACACCATCACACGCACAGAGCATACGGCTGAAAAAGCTATCGCAGGACTGCGCACTGACCAAAGATCAAATATACGAAATAATGTCGGAGGAAAAGCCGAACCAACAGGAGCATTTGCGATTTCGCAGAGAGGATTTTAACGGATATTTCCCAAAATCCTACACCGAACAGCAGATAAAGAAGGATATCCTGAAAGGCTTGGAACTTTTGCACCGCCACCGACAGCGAAATAAAGATGCGAGATAAAAATCGCACATTTGTAAAGGAGGAGCACTATGATTACAATTATAAAGGATAAAAATCCCAACCATATTTTCGCCGCCTTAAAGCTTTGCGAACAGCTTTATCACGACGGTAAAATTCCGTTATATATGTTTCGGAATATGGTAAATGAGCACGCTGACGTGGTGGATGCCTCAAAATTCAATTTCACCATTCAGCAGGAAGGAGAAAAAGCCGGATGATGTATCGATACAATGAATTTGACGAACGAAGGGTGGTGATATATGCACGTGTTTCCACCGAGCACGAAGCGCAGATATCCGCACTCAGCAATCAGCTGGAATGGTATCAGCAATATCTCGACCACCACCCTGAATGGAACTTGATTGACCGTTATATTGACGAGGGTATCACGGGAACCTCGGCGGAGAAACGACCGGGATTTACCCAGATGGTTGAAGATGCCAAGGCGCACAAGTTTGACCTTATCATCACCCGTGAGGTGTCCCGATTTGCCCGAAATACCGAGGAAACCCTGCACTTTACAAAGATGCTTCGCCGCATCGGCGTTGAGGTATTCTTTATCAATGATAATATTAAAACCTTTGACGGCGACGGCGAGCTTCGCCTGACCATTATGGCAAGTCTTGCACAGGACGAAAGTCGTAAAACTTCCATCCGAGTGAAAAGCGGTCAGCAGATCTCAATGGAAAAGGGTGTATTCTACGGCAATGGCAATATTCTCGGCTATGACCGAGTGGAGAAAATCGTGGAGGGCAACAAAAAGCAGGTGGATTTTAATATAAATCCCGTACAAGCCGAAACGGTACGCAAGATATTTGATATGTACCTTGAGGGACACGGATTGATGGCTATAAAGAACGAAATGGAGCGAACGGGGCGCAAGACCGCAACAGGACTACCCAACTGGCATTGCACGGGAATATCCCAAACGCTCAAAAACTCCTTTTACTGCGGCATCATTACCTACCACAAGGAATACACTCCCGACTTTTTGGTGCAGAAAAAGGTGAAAAACTACGGTGAAATGGCACTAACACAAGTGCAAGGCAGACATGAGCCGATAATAACCGTTGAAGAATACGAAAGGGTGCAAAAGATTATGAAAAGCAAAACGGGAAAACTTAAGAATCCAACCACAGGAAGAAAGCTGACTGGCGTAACACCGCCAAAGACCGTGTGGGGCAGACTGATGATCTGCTCCTGCGGCAGACGGTTTAACCGCCGCAAATGGAGAACCAATGCTAGCGGAGAAAAATTCTTCGGCTACCAATGCTATGGCACAACGCAAACAGGCACTATTAAAAGTCGCCTGAAACGTGGACTCCCCATTGATGGCATCTGCCAGTCGCCGATGATTGCCGAATGGAAGCTGCAGATGATGGCAAACTATATCTTCCGCCACTTCCTAAATAATAAGGAAAAGGTGTTGGAGATTGCAAACTCCTTACTTGAGGAGCATATCGGCGATACCGAGGTTCAGGTGCAAGATAACTCAAAGCTCATAGAACAAAAGCAACGAGAGCTTGAAAGAGCCAACACCAAGCGCAGGAACCTTGTGGATTTGCTCAGCAATTGTGATATCTCCCGTGAGGACTATCAAGAAGCACGTGCCGAGGTGGACAGGCAGATAGATAAGCTCAAGGCGGAAATTGAGGAATTGACACCCGTAGTTGAGCCAACCGAGGAGGAAGAAATTGACTACGAAAGCAAGATCACCGTTCTTCGCTATGCCTTGGAGCAATATACCAATTTCAATACCGACGGCGATATCCCCGAAAGCGTTATCGAAGCCTTTGTAGAAAAAATCGAGGTTTCAAAGGACTGTTTCCGATGGCATCTTCGTGGTGACTTCGGCGGCGACTCTCCCATTCTGATGAATGTAGAGGGCAACCGCAAGAAAGGGGCGACAATCTCGCCCCAGTACATAATTCCCCCTGCAAACTTTGGCGACTCAGGCTGCTATTAAGGATATGAAATAATTAAAATTTCTGTTCTTGTATAACCCTTTTTAATCTCAACCCGCTAAAAAAGGAGAAACATTTTAGCGTGAGAGAAAAAAGAAAAAACAAGAGAATAATGAGAAAAACGACCTTGTATACCTTCGGGTATGCAGGGTCTTTTTTTATGCACTGACAGGACTCATTGCACTAGCAGCACGTCAAAACACTGACCGACAAAACTGCAGAACTTTTGGGTGCACTGGCAACCCTAAATGCACTGGAAATCCATAAGAAATCCTTTTCTTTCCTTCTTTATCTTCCTTTTCCTAAGTTGCAGCTTACCTTTGCTAATGCACTAGCAAACCTCAATAAAACCGCATAAAATGGGGGTTTTGCGCTGAGAAAGCTGCGCTAACATCAGCGTCATTCCATTTCTTTCTACCTTTATCTTTGTTAACCCATTCTTTCCTTTTAATTCCCCTTATTTCGGACGGAGGGTGAAAAAACGGGAGAAAAAAGGAGCCTCTTAATTTCCAAATTGCACTCCGCAAATTCTCATGAAAGTTGACCCGATGATGAGGAAAACGGAGAGAAAATGGAGATGAGAGGCAAGAAAAAGGGCGGGTCAAAATGGGAGAAAATTGGATGGAATGAGGATAAAAAAATTTGTCCCTTTGACGCTAAAAAGGTTTGTCCTGTAACAGTTGACGCAGTAGCGTAGGCAAAACAACTGGCATCAATACGGTCACACAGTCCGTCAGGATTGTGTGACCGTTATTTTTTTGCCCATTTTCAGCTGAACACAACGCAAATCAAGCCGCTGGTTTCACTACGAAATCAGCGGCATTTTTCGTTCCCAAAAAATTTTTTGATTTTTTTTCGTTTAGGGGGTCTATAAATGAGCCTTCTCGCTGGCTACCTATCTAAGTACAAATTGTTTTTTGGAATTTTGCACGCGTGCAACGCGGCCAATTGATGGTCCTCGTTTTGGTCGGTGCTGGAAACCCGAATGTAGCCAAAGTTCTTCATGTAATTGAACCTCCGTTAGGCTGTAAATTACCTAAAAATAGCGCGCCGGACCAGTTTGGTTCGGCCGGCGAAGTTTTGGTTAGCCGAACCGGAGCCGTTGCCGGCGAAATTTACTTTTACCGGTATAACCGTAGCACACGGCTGAACCCGGCAAAGCAGCGGCCCATTTAGCCGGTTGCTTTTTTAGCGCCGCCTAATTGCAACAAAGATTTAAAAATTTGCACCCCAGCTTTGCCCGCCGCACCGCCCAAGCGCTGGTGGCTAAGCTTTACGCAAAATAGGGGCTGAAAATTAACAAAAGCTAAAGCGCACAGCCGGGCTAAAAAAGCCTGACTGTGCGCTTTGGTTTTTAATTGAAAATCTGCTACCACCGTTAATCGTTATCTTTCTTTTCTATAACTATATCAGTAGCCTCTATTGTATCAATACTATCACTAAGAATTGTTATTTTCCTTTTCCCGCGGCGATAATATGAAAAGCTATGCGAATACTTTTGACTATTATTTGTTTCGTTTTTCTTGCTTTCAACGGTCACATTTAAAAACTTCTGCAATTTAGATATTGAACACTGTGAGCCGAAATTTTTAAAATAAACCTCTGCAATAGTCGTAATCGATGTGCAAATAGAATCACCATCAATACTTTGGGTGTTATAAGGTATGTCATCGAAACAAAACAAAAACTCCTCCTTGTTTTTAAAATTCAAACACAGCGCCCCGTTATTATTAAATGTGTTTTTAACATCACCATACGATTCCTTTAATTCCTTAAATCGAAAACCAAGTTCTGTATCGATTACCGAAAGTCTACTGTTGTATTGTTGCCTTTCTTTAAGGCTAACTTCTTCTAACATACTCTCCCACCCATAGATTGTAACATGGTTTTCCTTTGTAATATAAACAGGTGTATCAATCCCTATTGTAGAATATTTATCTGACAGTGCATAAACGGCCATAGCACTAGAATAAGGGAAAGATCCATTTGGTACATAAATAATGTCATTCTTAAAAGTCGAAACAGCTCTATCTCCAATTTTGTCCTTTAACAATATCTGCGCCGGTGCCGAAACTACAGCAATTGGGAAATCAGCCATAAGGGGATTATCTGCAAATCCTGCACTCCCTTGAGTAACATCCCAATATGCAGATGCCAAGACTTCTATCGCCGAATCTTTTAATTTATAAATAGCACCAAATTCACTATGAATGAGACTTTTATATTCAAAATCATACCCCTTTTCTCGCAACATATTAATTGTTGTGTATTTTGAAATCCACGAGCATAAAGTTTGTTCGTTTATCTCGGCCACAGTGCTATCCTCTCTATTTTCAAGTTTATACAGTACATTAATCTCATCCAATGAATCAAATTTTAAATTCAACAAAAGTCCAGTATCTTGAAATGTTAATTCTCCATTTCCATTATTGCCTTTTGAATCTCTAAATTTAAACTCTGCCACATAATTTTTCATTCCAATTGTAACATCAAAATTCCCTTTTTCGTATTTGCAAACAATATTTACAGAATCACTTTTAAGATTTTTAATGCTAAGGGATATTTTTTGAATTTCATCATTATAATATCCCATATACTTTTCCAATAAATCAGTTTTTATTCTGTCAGAATCTTTGTAATTATTTAACTCATCCAAAAGGCATAATGCTTTAATATAACATTTATCATCAATAAATTTTTTTGCATATTTATATTTATTAGGTTTAAGAACATAAGGGGAAAAGAAAACTAACCATGCGCCTGTCATAAGAAATATTGCTACTAAAATGCCGGAAATAATTTTAATAGCATTTCGCTGTTTATTTTTTTTTGCAATATATATTCGCTCTATGTTTAGTTGCTCTGACTTTCCTAAAAGCTCGAATACATTAAGTACAATATCCTCTAAAGCACCAATCCGATTATAGTTTAACGCCTGTATTTTTTTAAATTCGTCCGGCAAGTCAGTAGGTGACATATCCACATATACGGGCAAAACAATTTTATGTGTTTTTTCCGATTTTAGTTTGTTAAGCAATTGTATAAATCTGTTTTTAGTAGTGGCAACTACTATTACAATTTTAGCATAAAACAATGCATTTTTTAAAGCATCATCGTAATTATTCCCTTGAATTCCGTCTAAAGAAATACGACTATAAAAGGCATTAATTCCTTTATTTTCAAGCTTATCATATATTTTATTGGCGATTAAGCTATCTTTGGTTTTTCGTCCTAATTCATCCAGTTCTGTACAACAAATAAAGGTCTCAATATTCTCAAATGCTTGATGATTATTAAAACTTGCATTACAACTTTCACAGCGATACAATCCATCACTAAAATTCAAATTCCCGCCACATATTTCACACTTCATTAATTACTCTCACTCCATTCTCCATAAATCTTTGAGGCTCCCCATTCCGAATATGTAACAACTACTATATTCTTAAAACTAACCGATTTTCCGCTTTCGGCAGTTTCAAAAACATCATACAAACGCCCATTTTTTGAAACTGCATAATAATCCCCACAAAAAACAATATCTTGCAATAGTTTAACATTAGTATTGTTATCATATAGGTTCCCATCATTTTCTAAACGGTAATCACCACAATTCCAAAACATCAATGAATTAGCGTCACACAGCATGCCAGACAGCACAGTATCGTAATTAGAAATCACCGTTTTGACATATTCTTTTGCTTGATCAAGGTCTAATTCAAAAGAAAATCCTGTTGACTCAACAATTTGGACAGTTTTTTTGTTTGTTAGTCCTAATATGCAAGCCTTATTACTGTTGTCTGTTCCATATACCCATTCATCTGGCAATAAGCTAAAAAACGAAACTATGTTTTTCCATGTGGTTATTGGTTCTATCCAAGAATTTGAAATATGCTTATAAAATCCTTTTTCTTTTTCAGAAAGATCCCCATAAATCATAGTTCCATCAGCTTTAAGTGCTACTGTAGTTTGGGCAATGTTTTTTGATACTTTAATAATATTGTTCCACTCGTCTCTGTTTGAAATATTGTCGGGAACATTTGTAATATATCCATCCTCGTAAAGCAAAATATCTTTATTATTTTCTGTAAGTGATATTATTTTTCCATGATTATTAGTACTGTTCTCATTTTGGTTAAGGCTATCCGTTAAAGAACTTACTTCACCGTTTTCATTGATGTAATTATACCCCAAAGTCATAGATGAAGGGGCGCCTTCCATTAAAGTTGTTACGGGAACTGCCAAACTTTTTCTCCAACTCAACTCGCAATTTTTTTTCATGGATAATGAATCGCGATAACCACCTAATTTATCAAAGGCCCATGCGGCTTCAGGATATCGGCTGTTATAAAACAACTCCATTGCTCTGTTGTAGTCCGGCAATTTAGCAAACCAAGGTATAAAAGCAATTCCGATCATAACGAATACACACGCCATAAAAGCACTAACAGTTTTAACAATTTTCAATCGCTTTTTCTTTTTTTCCAAAAGCATTACGGGTAACGGAATAATCTTTTTTATACCACGAATCAATTCGGCAATTGCGCCATTAGTCTTAATGTTATATGCTTCAACATTTTCAAGTTCAACAGGTATATCGCTCTTAGGCATGTCAAAATATAATGGTAGTAAAGTTTTGTTGTTATCTTTTTTGGCAAAAGCCAAAAATCTGCTCCATTCGTTTCTGACCCAAACCGCATTCATGTTCTGCTTTGACGAACCAACAAGCAACAAAACTTTACTTGAAGCTAAGGCCGCATAAATAATTGGCTCATATTCTGACCCGACCTTATTTTCTAGTGTAATACGCGAAAAAAAGCACTTGTATCCCGCTTCTGTCAATTTAAAATATAACTCTTGAGCCACAACGCTATCATTTGTTCTAGAACCATTTTCGTTTGTTTCCTTATAGGATATAAAAATATCAAACGGCTTTTCCCTTTTTGATATTTTTATAATTTCCTTTTGCATATTATCTATTTGTGTGGCCGTTTTAACAAAATAAGCGCTTTGTTCCTCAGTGGCGTATTCAATTGCATTTATGTAATTTTCATCATTAAATATTGGCTCAACAATTGTTCTATTGCAAGTTGGAACATGCTCGTTTGTTTCCGGATCACTGATATAAGCAACTCCATATCTGCACATCAGAATATTCCAATATGCATCGGCCGCTGTGTTATCCATAATAATTATCTGATTATATAAATTTTCAGCCTTATCAAATTCATTATGTGCTAAATACACAGCTGCTCTGTTGTATATATCTTGAATTTTCGGTTCAGAAAAGGTTTGTACTGTTTGGATAGTTCCACAGTACTCACATTCTGAAATTTTATCGCCGTATTTTACATTTAAATTACCACCACAAATTTTGCATTTTAAAACTGACAATTATACTTCTCTCCTCTGCATGATAAATAAGTATTAAATGTGTTATAGTCGTGTCAGTTGATAAATACAGTACCCTTGTTTATCTAATTCATTCAGCATTTTTCTAAACTCTATAGTATCTTTTTTAAGAGTATTGTCAATGTGAATAGTCAGTTCATTACTGGTCATATTTTTAATCATTTCTAACAGATTTGTCTTGTAAGAAATTTGTCCTTCAACAGCAAATCCCTTTTTCACAAGAATATAGCTATCATTCGCAGTTAGTTCTTTCTTTGTACTTTCCATTACTTAAAATCCCCTCAATACTTTTAATATAAGATTTACTTTAACAATTTACATTTGCAGTTTCTGGCTTCAATTAAAGCTACCAGTTCCTCGGCTAAGACCGGGGCTTTTTCGCTGTTATTTAAAGCGGCAGCAAAGCCCGCAAACTTTTCGGCAATTTGCTGCTCCTGCCCGTAAAGCTCGGGTCTGCTAACGGGGTCGGAATACCGCAGCGCATTGTACACCTTTTGGCAGGCGGCCTTGCAGGGCTCGCTTTGGGCGTTAAGCAGCAGCGCCCCCGCCTCGGCGGTTAAACTTTTAAACAGCCCGGTTTGGCGGCCAACCTTTTCATCTACCGCCGAAACGGCCGCAGCGGCCGCTTTTGCTTTTAAAATTGCAATGGCGTTAAAGCCCAAAACCAGCAGGCAAACAAGGGCGCCCGCCCAACCCGGCAGGTTGGGAATAACCATTGCGGCCCCGCCAAAAATTAAGGTTAAAACCAACCCCGTGTAGCTAAGCGTTAACAGCGGCAAATTGTAAAACAGCTTTTTTAAATTAGCCGCCTGAAAGGCTATGTACGCGCAAACAAGCTGGCCCGCAAAGGCGGCAGTTACAAAAATGTACCCCACCCAAAAAGCACCGCCGAATTTTAAATACCCGCCGGCAGAGCTTGGCGTTACAAAACAAACAGCGTTAAAAAGCAAAAGCAAAATCGCCCAGCAGGCAGCGTAAAACTTAAAATTCTTTTTCAATTTTGTTCCCTCCGGTTATATAATTCCCTTTAACAGCTCCGCTTTTAGGCTGTTAAATTCCTCGTCGCTAATTAGGCCGGCAGTTTTCATAACCGCTAATTTTTCAACCCTTTCCTTAAAAGCCTGCATATTATTTTCCGGTTGCGCCGCAGCGGGCTGCCCGGCCGCGCCGACGGGGTTTAGCGCGCCGCCAACGGCATTGCCAACAACCGAGCCAACCGCGCCGCCAACGCCGGCCATGGTGCCAAGCCCAACCCCCATGTTGGTAAACTGGCCAACCGCCTCGTTTCTTGCAACATCCTGCGCAACATCAAACCCGCGCTCCTGCGCGTAGGTGTAGCCCTCCTGCGCACGCTTAGCGGCCTGCGCTTTAGAATCTATTACAACCTTTTGCGCCTCGGTCTCGGCGTTTATCAGCTCGGTTTGCTGTCGCAGCTTGGCCTCGGCAATATCGGCGTATTGCCGAAAGTGCAGCTCTTTAAATTTTTCGTACTGGCGGTCGCCGTCCGGCTTTACTACCGTGGTAACAAAAAAGCGCTCTAAGCATACACCGTAATCTAAAAAATCGGGTTCTAACAGCTTTTTAATGCTTTGCGAAAACAGGGTCAGGTTTTCATCAATTTCAAAAATATTAATGCTGTTGGTTTTCATTACCTGCGCAATGTAGGTTTTTACCCGCGTCATTAAAAAGGCCCTAAAAAAGGCTACCAGCTGTTGCTGGCCCAAAAAATTCTCGGTGCCAACCAGCTTTAGCAGCAGTTTGCGGCCATTTTCAACCCGCAAAGCCATTTCGCCGCTTGCGCCAATTGAAATGGGAAAACCGTAGGTGGGCTCTATGTACTGCACCTTGCTGTCGGTGCCCCATTTAATAGACATCTGCTCGGTTTTGTTAATAAAATAAACCTCGCAGTGAAAGGGGGAACGATCGCCCACGGCACGGTTTAACGCCTTGCCAAGCTTGGGGATATTTTGCGTTTCAAGGGTATAACGCCCCGGCCCAAACAGGTCTAAGGCCTGGCCGTTCATAAAAAAGATTGCCTCTTGACTTTCGTGAACAATTAATTGCGTCAGGCTGTTAAAATCCTCGCTGGGGTGTTTCCAAATAAATGTTGAATTGTTGCCCTCGTACTGAATAACTTCTGCAATTTGCACCAAATGACCTCCTCTGATTCTGTCAAAAGGTATACTTTTTGACAGTAAGGAACTGCGAAAATTGTTTGTGAAATTTATTTGCAATTTGACCGGTGTGAACCAATTAATTGTGAAAATTATGGCAAATCCCTTGCAAAATAATGGGAAACATGATATACTTATAATGTTAAATTGCGACTGTCATTAGGTATACCTTTTGACAGTGGCTTTTTATTTTTTGCCTTTTCGGTAGGCGCGCAGGCGGCGGTAAAAGGTAGATTCGCTTAAACCGTAGCGGGCAGTAATTTGGTCAATGGTAATCAACCGGCTATCCCAGGTTTCAACCAGCTTGGCAAAATCTGCCGGCTCCGGCAGGCCGGGCCGGCCAAACTGCACCCCGCGGGCCTTTGCCGCGGCAATGCCCTGTGCCTGCCGTTTTTTAATGTTTTCACGCTCGTTTTGCGCCACAAACGAAAGAATTTGCAGCACCAAATCGGCAATAAAGGTTCCCATCAGGTCTTTATCCCGTCGGGTGTCTAACAGCGGCATATCCAGCACGCAAATATCAACCCCTTTTTCCTTGGTTAAAAGGCGCCACTGCTCCTGCACCTCCTCGTAATTGCGGCCCAGGCGATCAATGCTTAATAAATAAAGGGTATCGCCCGGGCGCAGGCGCTTTAAAAGCCGCTTATACTGCGGGCGGTTAAAGCTCTTGCCCGAAAGCTTATCTAAGTACAAATTGTTTTTTGGAATTTTGCACGCGTGCAACGCGGCCAATTGATGG